>ENA-UOTX01000838-UOTX01000838.1-compost-metagenome-genome-assembly--contig:-NODE-838-length-28930-cov-15.928396_pt1 | contig 28930 bp, 13 predicted proteins | sample MGYA00238143_ERZ746982 | MGnify/ENA primary metagenome ERZ746982 (study PRJEB28758, sample SAMN06268862) | compost metagenome | isolation source: single cell | place: USA: California, Emeryville, Joint... | reverse complement strand
AATCGTTCCGTAGGAGGCTCGGGAAATAATGCGAACTGGAGCACTGCTGAAAGCAAAAACCAAGAGAGGATGCCTTTGATAACACAGAAAACAAGTGGTGTAACGACGCCTGAGTATTCTCCAAAGAAGCGCATTAAAGAGGTCATTGAGAGATTATCACGGCCCAAAAAAAAGCTAAGCGTAGCCAATAATGATATAAACGACGATAATTTCAGAAAGCCGTTCCAGAGAATCCCTGCCTTGACGCCAGACGGTACATCAAACAGAGCTAGCCGCATGCAAAACCATTCTAAAGCAGTGACTGAGCAGAAAGTTCCGCAAAAGCACGGTCTTAATGATACCAAACAACCTGTGAGAGGAAAGGAGCCAGCTCCAAAGAACATTGAGCCAAAAAATGCCCAAAATAAAGTTTTATTAGCTGATTTAAGCCATTCTCGGGCCATTAAAGGGCAAAAGACAGCTATCAACGGCAGATCGAAAACGGGGCCTAAACAACAAATGGAAATAGCTACGATTTCTGATGGCACTACGATAGATCTAGTCACGATAGAGCATCCTAGAGACATAAGTGGACTGCATGAAAACAAATGGCGAGTCTCTCCTTTAGTATATCCTCATCACGAGGAAGGAGAAGAAAACTCAACCAAAAGGCGCAATTCCTCCATTTCAAACGTAAACACAGCAAAGAGAATCATGGATGACGTTTCGGTGTTGATAAACGAGCAGACAAATTTCGGAACGAGCTCTAGCAACACGCAAGACTATGAACAACAGGCGATTCAGGAAGGTAGGGATACGTCCTCTCGGTTTTTAGCGCATCAAAAATCTTCTGGAAGGTGTGGAGGAAGCGGTGAGAAACAAACGCTAGAGCACACTGAGTTTCATAAATTAACAAGCATGACGCGAATAAATGATATTGCATCACAGTATTCATCAGTGGAGCACTCGCATATGCCAATGGATTCTTTTGAGCAGAAAGCAAACCTCAAAAAGACTGTATCGGAGCTCGGAAATCATCAAAATACAGGACTTGAGGCGATTGAAGAAAAATTTGATAATTATGAAGGGAATTTGCAAGAGATTAGCAAATCAAATTCTAACTTAGAGAGAAAGGCTACGTGTACTCCGGAGAACCTAAAGCTTCAAAATATTTCGATTCATCCTCAGAGAAGCAGCAAAATTTCTACAACTGAAGCTCTACTGCTTTCAAAAAGAAAGTCCAAAGCTGACTCAGAGGAAGGCCAAGAGGAGGAAGCGCCAAAGGAAGAAGCTGATAAGGAGATTGAAGATGATTCTAATATTCACGAAGTTAAGAAGATTGACAGTAAGCCTGGGCTGGTGGACCAGGAACTAGCTCTCCATAAAGGAGATCATCCAAGCGAAAAACACATCAATGATAATGATGGTGAGGAGGAAGAGGAAGAAGAAGAATATGAGGAAGATTTTGGAGATGTTGAAGATGAAATAGCAGAAGTACGAAGAACACCAAGTGATATTGGCAAGAGGATGAAAAAATCTGAATCTGAAAGTTATTCTCCAGATTTTGAAGATGATGTCAACCGCAGCGGCGTCATCAACTTAGCTGGCACTAGAGAATCTGTAAAGGATTCAGGAGGTCTCAAACTCGGGGAGAAGAAAGAATTGGTTGCCTCTGTTCTTTCTGAAAAAGCTGAATATGAGGAGAAAGTAGAAGAAGAAGGGGAAAACTCCTAATTTTTTAAGTATCTTGGTGGGAATTCTGAAGATATTACACTTAGAAGCACTTTAATGACATTGAATATATTGGTTTTCGTTTAAATACGGAAAATTAAGGAAGTTTCTCTTCAGAAGAACAAGTTTTTCTTTTGTAATATACATAAAAATCACATTCTTCTCGTGCCGTCGCTATAATCCGAGTTCCATATGATGATAAGCTAGTCATTCCAGGAGAAATAAGTTATAGCAAGAGGGATCGAAACATTCGTTTCACCAGCCGCGTCAAGAATCTAAATTTTTATATCTGGAAATACCCGTAGCTCTGGATTCATCTCAAATAAAATTAAAATTTATTTTAAGTGAGCTAATGGGAAATACAGAGACAAAGGACCAGTCTGGAGGTGACAGACCTCACGAAGAGTCCAAAGGAGGGCACTCAAACGATAACAGAGACATCCTCAACCAGCTTGTCGAAAGCGATCTTAATAGCAAATTGGTATCCTTCAGTTCTTCCACTTGCCCAGTACTGTAACAATATATATATAGATGAAGGAGAAAAGTGACATGAGAAGGCAGAATAGAAGCAATAGAGACTCCAGCGGAAGTAAAATCGTCTGAAGTGCTAATTTATCAATCTGTTACAGGTATGCGCAAGAAATCTCCTCAATATCTCGACGGAAGCAAGGGTGCAACTTCCTCTTCTGGAGTTAAGTCTGGAAGTAGTAACAGAACCGCTTGGGAATGCATTTATTAATTAACATAACAGGCATAAAAGGCGATGGGAAACAAGGAGACTCGGCTTCTCCTCAGAATTTAAAGCAGAATAAGATGGTTCATTCTCCCAAAGCGGTTTCGCAGTACGCCGCGACCATGCTGAAGTCCGGACGCGTAAAGCAATCGCCAATGAAAGAAGGCCGACAAACTACCTCTTCCTTCCATCTCGCGGAGAACATCATCACCCAAGAGGAGAAATTAGAGAGAAGAAGAGAGTTCCTCGCGAAAAGGCAAAAAGCCGTGTTGATTCGGTCCAACTTAAACTACTCCGATTCCAACCTTCTCGACATTAAGACCTTGCTCAATAGAGAAACTCTAACCTCTAGCGATCCAAGTAACCTTTCCCCTTCGTTAATTGGTTAAGCTGACCGGCAATGTCCCCTCTATATAGACCAGATCCTTTACGAAGGCGAATTGCTGAAATATAAACCTGGCACCAGCTTCAATTGGGTTGAGCGATGGTGCCGGGTAACCCGCAGCGCGTTTATGTACTACAAAAATGAATGGACTTCCAACTGCTGGGACCTTAAGCCTCTCGCAATAATACCCATTAGAGAAGTGGTTGCGATTTTCCGAGTGAACCTTGATCTGCCACATCACAAGACGCAGCAGCCGCTGAAACACTTAAGCTCTGTGCAGTCGAAATATAAGGAGCTATATCAATTCGAAATCTTCTCAGAGTTGACCGAGTACCCATACAAGGACGAGGTTCCTGAAGACGACAGTGATGACGCTGCTCCGGTAGACGAGAAAAAAAGAGATCGGTTTCCTATCGACAACGAGGAGAAGAAAATCGCTCAGCAGATAGACGTCTCAAAGCTTGAAGGTTTTAAACTGTGGGATGATTATCAGGAGAAAAAACAGCGGGAATCGCCTGCAAACGCAAGGAAAAAAGTAATAAGCGGACTATTTCCTCCTTTCTAAAAGCAGCAACTAGGGTTATTTGATGCGGCCTCCGATGACTCAGAAGACTTACAGAAAAACCTACGACAGCGCCCAAAAAAACAGAGAAGTAGCGACCAGAGAATACTTAGAAGTCGCTTATGGCGTGCAGCATCATTTAGAAAGGACAAATAGTCCTCAGAAACAGAAACAAGTTTCAGTTGGCGATACGTATGCGTCTCCTATCAAGAAGAAAGTGTAAGTGACTGCTGAATGCTTGGGATATCAATTTTTGATTAGATTGCCAGAGCATAAGAACAGTCCTGCGAGGAAAGACGTGACATATAAATGGGTTAAAGACGCCGGAGGTAACACATAGAGCCTTGAGATTTGGTTCATTCATTTTGTAATTGTTTTGTAGATTTGACGTCTTGGTCTGGAAGAGAGCGCGAATGGTTCTATTCTGAAAAGAGATTGCTGTTTGCCTGTCCAAACGTGAAAGAAAGAGAAACTTGGATCGCCGTTCTCAACTGGGTCTTTGAAAAAATGATGGCTGAGGAGTATGAAGGCAATATCAACACTGTCGACAACGACAATTAGAGTTAGCTTAGCTGTTTATAACACCCTCAGAGTTTTCCTTTACACATTAGAAATAAGAATTTTGATGAGACAATGCTGACTAATATTTGATAACTAACTCCACGTATACCGGCTCTTGCCATGAAAAATTTAATATCTAGTTGTTAACACGTTTTATTTGGATTTGCAAGATGTCTAAAAAACACAATAAATCGAAGGACGATGGTATGTTAACCCTCAGAACCCCTTAACACCTACCTTGTTATCAGAGTTATTTGAGAACGAGGAGAAGAAACTCAAAGAGCTGCAAGAGAAAGTCGTGAGCGACCTGAAACAGCAAATAAGAGAAGCGAAAGAGGCTAATAAAGGCGGAATCGCTCAGTCAGCAAACATGTTTGAGGCTGCAAATGGTAGGATAAGCCCATGGAACCATCTGATTTGCTTGTGTAGTCGCAAAGAAGAAGCCTAAGAAAAAGAAGAAAGAGACCAGCAAAAAGGAAACCAAGGTTTTTTTTCTAAAACGAATAGATATCCTATCTTTTCTGATATTATAACAGAAAGAAGAAGAATCTGAAGAGAGTATAGATGAAGAAGAGGAAGAGAAGAGACTGAAAGAAGAAGCGAAACACGTTCAACTGTCCAGCAGCGATGATGAACCCGAAGAAAGACCTCTGCCGAAGAAAAAGTTCGAATCTGACACTGAAATTCGAACAGGTGCTGCTGACAAAGAAGCTGATAAGAAAGGAAAAGCAAAGAAGAAAGATACTCAGCAAAAGAATAAGAAAAAAGGCAAGGATCAGAAGAAATTCGAGGATGAAGAGGAAGAAAAAGCCGATTTCTCCACGCTAATGAAGCTAAAAAAACCAACTGAGACAAACTATTGCTCCTTGGCTGTGATTATCGCGCTATTCTTGATTTTGCTTGTGACGAAATTCCAAGAGGAAAAATATAGGAAGTTTGTCGCGTATAACAAAAACGAAGACTTTGGTCAGGTTTGCTATTGGAATCTTGAATTATCGTTCATCTAATTGTTACGCAGGATTACTATGAGATACTCGAAATCGACTCGGCTGCCTCGCATAACGACATCAAAAAGCAATATAAGAAGCTTGCATTAGCCTGGTAGTTTTCATGTCAATACTATTTTTCCGTTAACCCTGCTTGAACAACAGGCATCCTGACAAAAATCCGAACTGCGGGAAAGAGTGTCATGAGAAGTTTAATAAGGTGAATATTTGAGTGGCATTGAAGGTCATGATAATTTTTCTTCGTTTGAAATAGATTTCAACGGCTTATGAGATATTGGGAAATCCAGAAAAAAGAAAACAATATGATGAGGTAATATCTCGAGGCGAAGCGGTAGGTAGTAACAATTGTTATTTCAGACTTCAGGAGTTTTCACGCCTATCCGATCAAAAACAATTACTTTGACTGGTGCGAACTTCCATAGGTAACGCGGTAAAAGGCCTGCGTTTCTAATTGGTTTTCTCTCCCAATAGATTGGTTGATGACAGCGATGATCTCTGGATTATTCAAATCTACGAAGACGGTAATCCTCGATGCGAGTCCTTTGCTCCGATCTGGGACGACGCTGCTTTGAAATTCGATGGAACAGCCAAATTTGGTAGAGTTAACGCTATCACAAACATCGATGTGATGAGGAAGCTTCCTTTCAAAATACACTTCTACCCCACTATTATCGCGCTGTCTCGACATCAAGCGCCTGATATTTTCACCTTCCCAAACCATATTGCTAGCATTTTCAACCAGCTGAAGAAATTCATCGAGAAGAATATTGTCAATAACGTCAAGTACTACGACGCGAACTCTTTCGCAGGACTTTACCGAGAGGATTTCGCTCAAGATTCTGCGATTTACCTCAATACGAACAAGGAATCCTACAGTCTAGATCAGAAATACGCTGCATATAAGGTAACTAACGTTATTGTAATGAGTCTTATTTCTTTGTGAAATACAAGTACGATCCTTATATTGCTTTCTATCAAAGCAAGTTCGGTGAAGCCAAGCAAGTCGCATCTTCAATGAGACTTCCTAGTCCCGATGGCATCTTTTTCAAATACAAGAACGACACCGAGAGCAACACCAAGAAGGCCGTTGTCTTCAGCTCTGCTACTCCGAAGATGCTGAAGAGGGTTGTCGAGCTGGGCAAGTTCCTCTCATATCCAGGTAATTTCCTTTGAAAATTTCATGTAATATTTAAATGTTGTCGCCAGAGTTTAACAGAGAAACCTTTAAATCGTTCTGCAAAGACGAGAGTCGATCGATATCTCAGGACAATGAGGAAAGCGGCAGTGGTGATGCTGCAAAGCAAAGTATTTGCATTGCGATCGTTCGTGACACAAGTGATGAAGTAAACATGAGGCTTTTTAGGAACGTTGTTGTGCTAATTGGAATCTTTCTCCACCATAGACGAAGTTTAACCAACTCAGCAAACAAGTTCGCAGATTTCAAAGGCAAAAAGTTGATGACCTCGCTTCTAAGATTCAGAAGGTGCAAAATCTGCACAAAATTTAGCTTATTTGAAAATATTTCTTTCTAGGCAAGAGACCTCTTCCCAAATTATCAGTCCTTCCAATTTGGGTACATTGACCTTGGAAAGCACAAACGCTTGGCAAACATTCTCACACAACTTCAAGAAAAGCACGGACTTCCTAAGCTGCTCGCTTTTGCGGTCAAGCCAACTAACAATAAAGCCATATTTTACAAACCAGGAGGTTTGACGCTTTTTGCAAAGCATGAATGATAACTTGTATCGCTTTTAGAAAATTTCGAAGATTGGATCGAGGACTTATTCGAAAATGAAGACGAAAATGAAAATGTATTGATTAATGCCGCAGGACTTTTTATTTATTATATTGCTAAGGTGGTATATTTAAATGAAGTACTCAAGGACCAACAATTCGAAGATTTCCTCAGAAGAAAGGACGATTCCACTTTTACCGTATTTGAATATCGATTGAAATCAACTCATCTCTGATCAATCAGATCTTCTACAACGAATTGATTACCCAAATTAACACTGGACTGAATATTTTGGCGCTGGTTACCATCGTAATAGTTAACAAATTCCTATTGAAGAAGCCAATTGTAACTCTCTTCTCAGTTCATTAGTAATAATTTTTCCTAGGAATTTTCCGTCGTGAGTGCTTTGGTTATCATGTCTACTGTTTGCATCGGAACGGCCATCTACGTCCAAAGAGAAGAACTATTCTAGAACCATGTAGCTAGGAAGACTGTGCTGGTTCTGTTTGTAATTCAACGTCGTTCAAGTTAATATCAATGATGTTGCACACCAATTCATGTAAAAAAGAGAAGAATAGATGAGAAAAATTCGCTTTTTGCAAAACAGTGAAAATAATTGAGCATTGAAATACTAATTCAAACTCCTATTGAGGACCCTACAATTGTAGCTAAGTGAAATTGAGGCTTTCTTGAAAAGTCCTGTTGTTCTAAAGAGATCCTTGAGAAGCAATACTCTTCCAAACTCCACATCAAGAGTGCTCTGGCTTAGCAATAGCTTTTATTGTGGCTGTAGAATGCTAGAGTATCTTGCGAATTACTATGATAATTCTGAGTAATTAACCCAGGCTTTTCAAGGTCGCTTCTCGATTTCGTGGCGCTGGATCCAAGAGCTGTATTTTTCTTGATTAAAGCAGATCTCTTTCTCGTTGGAGTCTTTTGGGACTCAGCTCCTCCCTGCGGAGGTTCAGTATTTACTCTATTCACCGAAGCACGAATTGTAGGCTGATTGTGAGAATGACTTTCTTTTGAATGGTGACTAGCTGTTGCATAATCCATACCTCGGTTCAGCCTGCTTATGGAACTGATAGTTCTGGGAGGACTTTGGTCACGAAGCTGTCTTTCATGCTCGTGAGTCAAGCGTGTCTGAGCGGAAAACTCAGGCTGTTTGTCCTCTGGCTCACAGAGTAATTGATTCGACCAATCGATTCTGAGAATGAGTATTATTAACGAGGGATGAATGTAAAATCATTTTACATATATTTTAATCTATCGATCCTCGACTCATAGAATTTTATCATCTCATCCAAATTTTCAGTCGATTTTCTCTTTTGTGAGCCGTATAATACCTTCGAAATTTCTTCTTTACCAACTTGACGTAAGGTAGCAGCGTCAAACCTCTCATGCTCTAATTCCCTCAAGTACTCAAACGATTGAGCCAAATCGATTAAATTTCTTTTATCTTCGGTGAATCTGAGAATGGCTGTCTTGAGCTCCTCTATTGCTTGATCTTGTTGCTAAAATTATTGTGTAAGGAAACATTTCTACCACTCAAATTGGTTTACTTTTATCATTTCTTTGCTTTCTAAAAGCAATTGCTCTCTGTTATTCAACTCTTTCAACACTCGTTGATGTTCGCTCTCAATGTTGCTCCAAAGTTCATGCATTTTTTTATCTTTCTCTTCATTCTCGGCTGCAAATTTTTGCAATTCTGCGATTTTCCCTTCGTAAAACCAATTCTGTCGGGTCTTAACTTCTAGTTGCTCCTCAAGGTATTCAACTCTCGCTTGTAACTTCTTTAACTCTTCATTGAAATTATATAAATTTCCACTCTCCGCTCTCGCTAACGACCTCGGTCGATCTTGTTTTCCTTCAGTCCAAGAGCTCTGAACTCCATTTTGTTTAGCCTGCGCACCAAAAGATTGCGAAAAATCTAATTCTGCTGACCCTCGTATCTGCGCCTCTTTATCAAAAGGCAATGCGCGACCATCCATAATACCATACGGAGAGTGTTCTTGAGTGAATCTAGTTGAAGAGTCTCCAAACTCTTCATCCACGGGTCTTTCTGGTTGCTGTAAGTTGCCCTCACAAATTGACTGATCCAATTCCCTGTAAAAATCTGCTTTTGACACCGTTCTTCCCAGCGCGATGACGAAGTTTTTCCCGCAGGCAATCGAAGTCACTTTCTTATCTTTTAACTTAGTTACTTTCATTATTTCTGCTCTGTTTTGCGTATCTCCTTGACCCAGTTCTCCATTTCTGTTGTTCCCGAATGTGTATACATGGCCTCTTAAATCCAAAAGCGCTGTAAAATTCTCCCCCATTTTAATGTCTACAAATACGTTTTCAAAGTTTTGGCCGACTCGAACCGGACTACTATTTTCACCGAGCCAAGATGATCCCCAAACATATAGTTCACCTTTGAATGTTAACGCGGCCGAATGATACCTTGCTGCGATTTTGGTAACTCGCGCTGTGTCTAACCCGATGACTTTTTGCGGATAGAGATGATTCTTGCGATTTCCTGTTCCCAGCTGTCCGCCCTTGTTTGACCCGCAAGCGAAAACTCTGCCATTATTGGTTAAGAACAGAGTATGCTCGTTTCCACAGGAAACTGCTGAGATTTTTTCTTCAAATGTTCTCACCTTATGCGGCATTAACTCATTCTCTTTGTTCCCGTTACCAAGCTGACCATGTGCGCCATTGCCAAACATAAACACCTCTCCAGTCTCTAAAAAAAATTATTGAGCAGAGTTTGTAATAGTTTACCATGATCTTATGTTACCAGTGACGATTCCAGTGAAGTTTGGCCCGCAGCTCACAGCGATTGCGACGAAAGGTTCAGTTTTGCCATATGAATCACTCGGAAGCTGAACCAGCTGCGGTGAGATTTGCGAAGCAGTGTTTCCTAACCCTAATTGACCATCTGAGCCTCTGCCCCAGGTGAACACTTCTCCAGTGGTAACCAAACACGCTGTATGCGCAGCTCCGCATGAGACTTGATCGGCCACAAATCTTTTCAAGCAACAATCAACGAATTATAGTAATCCAATAATAATACCTTGAGAGACCACCGACTAAACAAGGTGAGGAAGAGGTTTTTATGTCTTTCTGGGAGATTCCAAGGCGTCCATCAGCGTTGCTGCCCATTGTATAAAGATACCCATTTGCAATAAAAGCTGTATGCTCGTCGCCGCAAGAAATTTTATCAATTACGATATTGAACGTGCAAAATCTCGGAGCCATGTAGGTTAACCCTGTTCCATCAGTTGTGAGTTGTTAATATGGGAAATTATAAGTTACCGAACTGGCTTCCTGCCAAGCCCATCTGCCCGAACTTATCGCCTAATAATATTTCGTATTTATCTTCTAAATGGTAGGTAAACCTTACTTCCCCAACAATAGACCTCTGTTAGGTAGTCTTTATCCTCGTTTGCGGGATCAGCAGTGCTTTTGTTTAGTTTGGTACTAGCTCTTAGCATTGGGAATATGGGCAAACTCGTTTCAGCAAGCTATTTGAAATTAAAGTTGTTAGACGTGTTCCGCGGAATAAACTTAGCTGAGTCAATTACATTCGTAAAATTAATTTGTATAAATCCTAACGAATTGTCGTAGAGTGATTCTTCAAGGCTACTGTCAATTAGGTCTTTTGAATCCCTTCATGTATTCGTCGAAATCATCCTGCTATTGGCCTTGATGCTAAAGGAAGGAAGGCTGATCACAATACAATTTTTTTATTAGCCTTGTCTTCCCTGTTGACGTGAGTCTACATGACTTGATATGATCAAAATTAGAAGTCTCGAAAAATAAAAAGCTTTTCAACTTTGAATGAAATATCAATTTCCCAATTGAGACGTATTCTTATGAGATATTCATTAAAATTCAAGGTATGTTCCATGAGTATATACAAAACTAAAAAAAAAAAACGAACCAACTTTCCCAAAGCTTACTCACTCAGACGATTCGATTCAAAAAAAATTTATGAAAGGCTCTCCTGAGAGCTAAAATCTCAGGTAAGGAATGCGGAGTAAGAGATTGACGTGAATACGAAAAAATTATTATAGTTCACTGACATTTTGCTCTTTGCATTCAACACTTTCTTCCTGCTTATTCAGACTTTCTAAGTTAATAACACTGATCTCAGAAGCAGAAGGTATCTTAATGCGATTCCCTCTGATATCGAATCCAGCCTTTTGCTGGGGTCTCTTTCTTTGCATTTTCCTTGAAACTATTCGGCATTCATATGGGATACCATCTTGTTCATTCAAAAACAAGCTAGACTGCAATGTTGTTGCTATAGGGCTCGTTTTAACTCCATTGAGCGGATTATTCCGGATCTGTCCAAAAGCTTGAGCGACTGGACTCGGATTCAAATCCAAAGATACGTCTTCAGCTTTCGATTGACTCTGATCCAGCATCAAATTTTGGAGCTTGTAACTGATATCAGCCCGCTTCTTCTGCACTCGAGAAGCTTTTTTCAGTCGCTTGGCTCTCCATTCTTTAATGGCTTTCCAGAACGGAATGACCATGAGCACCACAGAAATGACCAAATTAACACCAATTACAAAAAGAATCAAAATAACGAGGACAAAACCCAGATTGTTAGCAGATGTTAAAGAAATGGACTCAGTTCTCTCATTAATTCCGAAAATAATTGCCAGAAGCCCAAATATCAGCTTGCTGATCAAATTCACAAGCAAAATCACCATTTGTAACCGAGATTTATAAGGTCTTTGCCAGGCCGTAAGGAACGTGAACACTATTGCGACTAAGGTGTACAAAAACGCTTGAAACAATCCGCTTTCTTGGAAGAAGAAGACGATAAGTATTTGAATGAACGTCACCGAGAGCATGATAAACATGAAGGATCGGGTAAATCTGTTTTTACTGTGGAAGTCTTCGACGATGATGCCGATGCTGGGTGGGACTTCAGCCCATTGTTGCGTAACCTGATCATTCGAAACAGCATCCAAATGTATATTCCTTCTTTGAGTATTGAGTGCTTTCTTTGGCCTTTTATTCAATTGATACATCAAATAAACAAACAGAGGCAGATAACTAGCCACGATGAGCACCGCAAAAGCTAGCGAGAGGTTTGCATAGGCGCTTGAAACGTAGTTTTCTCTCATTTGGACCATGCTATTCAACTGCAGCTCCGAAAAATCTCCCAGATAGTATGACAAAAAAAGATTCCACATCAGCAATCTTCTGATTGTATGCAATTTTTGGCTCAGGCTCGGGTATCTTTTGAGAATAAGTAAAAGAAGATTCACTGCAACAATTATCCCAAGGACAAAGAGCTCTTTGAAGATGGCGGCAGATGAGTTATCCAGGAGCGTCGCGCTCAATCCCCAAAATTTGAACTTCCCAATGGTAGAATTAGGATTGTTTCCTTCATTCACGTCCATGCTGATAAACACATTCGGTAGGGCAGAAGCCGACATTTGATTGCAGAAGGTGACAAAGTTATCTGGGAAAGGCACATTGATGTATTTATAAATATCAACATCAGACAGAAATCCTACCAAGAGCACCGCGCTCGTCGACAATCCTCCCGTGACGGCTGGCAATACGCTTGTGACGACGGATTGGGCTTGCATAGCAGCTCCAGTTAGCTTTCCAGCCTCAGCGGCCGAGTTGTTAAGGGCGCTTACGATAGGATCGGGGGTTAAGCAAGTGAAGTTTTGAAAATATCTTCCAGAAGGGCAAGAGAGGCAGCTGGTGGGAGAAGTCCCGTTGCAAGTGAGACAGGTAGAATCACATGGAAGACAATCATTATCCGAGATGATGAAACCGTCCTCTTCGCAATTAACGCAGGAGTGGTTCAAGGAGAGGTAATAACTTCCTGATGGACATGTCAAGCAGCTGGTTGCAGTTGGCCCATTGCAAGTAAGACAGGAGGGATCGCATTTTACGCATTGGATGCCTGAGATGGAATAGCCGTCAACGTCGCATTCAACGCATGAATCATTAGACGAAAGCAAATAGGTTCCTGAGAGACAGGATAAGCAGTTCGTTGGTAAAGGTCCATAGCAGGTGAGGCAAGCACTGACATCGCATATGACACAAGATTTAGTGATGGGTTGGAAGTATTTTCCTAATGGGCAGGATAAACAATCTGTTGATGAACTTCCACTGCAGGTCAGGCAATTTTCATCGCATTCCAAACATTCAGTACCTGAAATGTAATAGTGGTTTACATTGCAGCTGACACAAGAATGATTTGAAGCAACAAAGTATTTTGAGGGCGGGCAAGTGAAGCAGCCGGTTGCCGATGGGTTGAAGCACGTTTGGCAACTGGAATGACAGGGAAGGCATTCAGAATCTGAGATAGTATAGCCATCCACGTCGCAAGCAACACATGAATGATTTGAAGTCAGCAAGTATGTATCAGTTGGGCAAGACAAGCAATTCGTTGGCAAACTTCCACTGCAAGTCAGACAAGTAGGATAACAGAAAATGCACTGAGTGCCTACAATAGAGTAGCCTACCACGTTACACTGAACACAAGAGTTATTCGAGGAGAGCAAATAAGCTGCCGCTGATGATGATGGACAGGATAAACAGTTCGTTGGTAGATTGCCGGTGCAAGTTAGACAGCTTGAGTCGCATGGCAAACATTCAGTCCCTAATATGTAATAATGATCCACATTGCAGCTCACACAAGAATGATTCGACGCGACATAATATTTCAAGGGCGGGCAAGTGAGACAACCAGTCTCCGATGCGTCGCTGCATGTGAGGCAACTGGAATGACAAGGAAGACATTGAGAACCTGAGATAACATAGCGATCCACATTGCAAGTGACACACGAGTGATTTGAGGAAAGTAAGTAAGTCGCTGGATATGATGGACAGGATAAGCAATTCGTTGCTAAAGTTCCACTGCAAGTTAGGCAGCTGGAATCGCACAAGGTGCAGTTAGGTCCTACGATGGAGTATCCAATGACGTCGCAGGCCACACAAGAAGAGTTGCTGGTAAGGAAGTAGGTGCCTGAATAGCAGCTTTTGCATTCAGTTGGAAGAGTTCCCGAGCAAGTCTCACAAGAAGTATCACAGTCGATGCATGTATACCCTGCGATTAGCTGACCAGCTGATGTACACGGAATACAGTAACCTGTCGAGTTCTAATTTATCGCGAAAGCAATTATTAGGGAAAACAATTTCTTTATTATTAGGTTACATAATATCTTGAAGTGTAATGGCAATCTATTATTATGAAAAAAAAGGTAAGAATATTTGAAGGGAGAATTTATTCTTACTTTGGCATGAAAGGGTATCCAAATGAAGAAAACTACCAGAAGGACACTCAGAAACACAGGTTCTCCCATATAGATAGTATCCGGTCTTACAAACCAAACATATTGGGTTCGTCGAACTTAAATATCCTGATAAAAAACATGATGGATCTAATTTGAAAATAATTTTCAATTTGTAAGGCATCATGAGAAAGTAGGATTTCTATTACCTGAAGGATTTTGAAATGCACGCTCCTCTCCTTGAAACCATAAAAGATTCATCATATCATAGAGTCCGTCGACGCTTGAGTTACGAATGGAAGTTCCAGATTCCTTCGTGCTGCAAATATCTATGGTTCCAGAACCCTTGTCTTGAAAAAGAGGGCTCGTAGTTGTGTCACCAAAGGCAATCTGCGTTGGAATCTGTTGATTGATGAATACCCTTCCAAAATAAAACGTATTTTCAGGTTCATCCGATTTCGATTTTGCTCTTTGCAATTCTACTACTACTCTATTCCATTGATCTATTCTCATTAGTTAACATAAGGTAGTCATCAATACCTAACGTAATTGCTGTTTCAGAGCGACAAACCATTTCCCAATTTGGGTTTTGTAACTGCACTTTGACCAAGCCATCAGTTGGATCATAGTAAGTTATTAAACTGACGTAGTTATTGTTGCTGTTTCGCACTGAAAACAAATTTTGGATAGATGTCGCTGGAGAGTGTATTTTGAGATCGAAAGCAACCGTGATTCCATCTGCTAGGTCACCAGAGATACTGTAGCTAAAGATGAAGCCAGGCCTGCACATTATCATGTTATAAGGACCGAAAATAGGAGTTTCAGAAGCAGCTATCAAAATTTTAGGGCCAGTTCATGAAGAAGTTTATTTAAGGTTACAGATTGACGTGGTATCAGTCCCTTGAGTCTCGTTTAAATAATATTGTATGGGGCTTGTAGTATTCGATACTGCTTCAAAATCAGTGGTCAGAAGGAAATAATACAGGGTTCCTATGATTTCATGGGTTTACCAAAAACGGAAAAAGAGGAACATGTTTACCTCCTGGTTTCATCATTGCGAGATTGAGCATCTGATCTTCAGAACTGGGGACATAGTCGAGATAGAGTCTCACATATTGCAGCGTTTCTCCAAAACCTTTTCTGATCGTATCTCCTCCCCAGAATACTGTGCAAGAAGGAGTAACATTATAGCTCGCTGCACTTAAATTGCGGGTTTTGAAGATAATAGTTGGGGATGTAACTTCTTGAGGATTATATCTGAATCCATATTGCATACGAGTCGTTGAGTCAGTGCCTAAAGCCAAAAATATCCACTTCCCGTCTGGAAACAGCTCATCAGCGATTTTCTATGTGAAATAATAAGAGGATAAAAAGTTAACTTGTCACTCACATTCTCCCATGGCTCCCAATGCGCGTACTGAGTGTTTTTCAGTCCCACTGAATAAATTAACTTGCGATCCCGTCTAACCTGAAAGAGTAAAATTCTTTCATCATATCCTTGCCGGCTGACAGAAATTATTTGTTGGTTTCGGAAACAGAATTACGAATAATCATTTGCTAACTTCACAAAATTGGACCATTCAATTGGAATTGTATTTGGCATCTTAACCCAAGTACTCATGGCATATTGTTTTGATTCAGTTAAACTCGTTGTTAACTCAGAAACTCTGGCGCTGGAGTAATTATTCGAATACTTCATCATTTCGTTTTGAATGTAGATAATTTCTATGCCGCAGCCTATCGTGAACGATATCGATATTCAAAAATCAAGTGTGATCATGTTAGGTACTTGAGCGCATAAGCCAAATGAGAGATATGAGCCAGAAAAGGCTTTTTATGACCAAGTATTTGAGAAAACCCATTTCTTGCTTTATACCATCTGAATGCTTGTAATAAATCGATTTAATTTGTTCTCAGATAAATTCCTTAAACATGGATTCTGGAATTTTTTGCACCGTTATGAGTTGATCCCACGATGAAAAATTAATAAATCCTAAATAAGAGCAAATTAATTAGTTATTACGTACTATTCATCATGGACTCGAACTCCATTCTTCCAAAACATGAATTACGAAATCATTGTTCCATTGCTCATTTTTCTACGATAAATATCGGTGAATATTACACTTTGCGACTCAACAGCAAGGTCTTTTCGTTGGAAACCACTAAGGACGGTTGTTTCATATCTTTTTTACTTTTTGGATTAACTCTTCATCGATGATAAAGAAAGAAACTTTTTTTGATAGAGAGCAAAAATAGGAAATGTTGACGTTGCTATCTTACGAAATACCCTTTTATCTCTGTTATCAATATTTAAATTTCAGAACTCTGAGTAGGGTTATCGTGATCTCATCAGAGCAAATTAATCGATTTCATTAATTATGAGACAGTTTTAAATATCGGAACTCTTGAGTAGATTTTTCATGAGCTCTATGAAGAATTTAAACAACAATAATCTGTCAAAGGAACCTATTCCAGAGTAAGGAATGTGCCAAATCAATCAGAAATCGAAACATCTCAGCAGAGAGAATAAAATATTGGGTTTCAGCTGCTTGATTTCACAACGTAGAAGAAGCATACTTCCATTTCAACAAAAACGTAAAAGAGCTAAAAATCGCAAATCATTCACAACATCAAGGAACCCCATCTGAGGAAATTACAAATAAAGAGTCTTTTTGCATGAGAGAAACCCATCGAATCGAGATTTTACTTGGTTTTGAAGATTTCAGGCGGTTGATTTATTTTATCAAATAAGACCTGAAAACCCAATTCAGAAATTGCTAATTGCGCTATTCTCTCTGCTGGTTGAATTTACAAGATAGCAAGATGCCTCTGAACTTGCTTTCTCGGCTGGAGGCTTGTAAACACTAATCTCTATCAGTTATGACAATGAAAAGTGTAAAACAAGAAAATTGACAGAAAAAATGTTCTCTTCAAAGCTCCTAACAATAGTTTGGAAGCAAGATTTTGTGTTGTTGCTGCTGCTTAACTCAACTTAGAATTAGTGACTTGCTATTTTGTAATTTTGGAGTTATGACAGATTCTTAAACTCGAAATATTTTTGTTTACGTATGTAATATGATTATATGAGGAATTGATACGGAACTTATCAAATGATTGCTATTTCAACGAAAATTTGTTTGCTGCTCTTGAACTCCGATTTCTGAGCTGTATTTTCGCAGAATCGAAAGAATTTAAACTTGAAACTGAGCTCTCTTCAATTTGAGATCTCGCATTTCGTCCTTGTAGGGACCCCTTAGTCGAAGCACTGCTACGGACTTTCCGGGGTAATGAAGGTGATTCGGTTGAAGTCTTTGTTTCAAATGTAAGGGCCAGTTTTCCCTGTTTCGACAAATAATCATTGGGTAATTTATTTTTGTAGGATCTTCTCTTTGATTCCTGTCTAAAGGATTGATGTTCTCGTCCATTAAGATCATCCATAGAATCTTCTTCATTTTTTGGTTGGCTCTGATAGGCCGTGGGGTTCTTTTTCTTGTGGTTTATCCTTATATGAGCGCCAGCACGGCGCTGAGTGTTATCGCATTTTTTCTTGCGGCTGGCTCTCCAAGCATTAATGCTCCTGTATAATGCATGGAACATGATGATCATAGAAATCAGAAAATTGATTCCGATTACTATAAGAATCAATAGCATAAGAACGAAACCGATCAAGTCATTTAATGAAGAAGAGAGGAATTGTATTTTGTCGTTAAGGCCAAATAGAATTGCTATGATTCCCATTACAGCCTTGCTGATTTGATTCAGCAAGAGGAGTGCCATTTGAAATTTGGATTTATAAGGTATTTGAGAAGCCGTCAACGCGATGTATACAAGGCCGATGATAGTGTATAAGATTGCTTGAGCGAGTCCGCTATCTTGGAGGAAGAAGACTACCAGAATTTGAAGGAAGCTCTCCAAGAGTATGAAGAAAAGAAAATTTCTGGTGGTGCTATTTTTGTTATGGAAGTCTTCGACAAGTATCTCAATACTAGCAGGGACTTCGGCCCATTGTTGTACCTCTCCTTCTTGAGTTTTGAGTGATTGTGGGAGTTTTCTATTGATCTTGTATATCAGATACCCAAGCATAAGTGGATAGCTTATAACAATAAGCAAGGCGAAAGCAAAAGAGAGACCTTGATAGGTTCCTGCTAAGTTATTTTCTCTCAGTTGGATCATACTATTCAATTGCAACTCGGAAAAGTCTCCCAGATAGTATGATAAAAAAAGGTTCCACATAAACAACCCCCTGATTTTCATCAACTTTTGATGTAGACTTTGAAATCCTCGAAGAATGAGAATCAGTATGTTTAATCCAATGATTATTCCGAGAATAACAAGATCTTTGAATATTGTAACAGATGAGTTATCTAGTAGTGCTGCACTTGTTCCCCAGAAATGGAATTTCCCGATTGTAGAATTAGGATTGCTTCCTTCATACATATCATCCATGTTTGCAAAGAGATTTGGAAGGGCATTCGCATCCATTTGTTCACAGAAGGATACGAAATTATCTGGGAAAGGCACATTGATGTATTTATAGAGGTCGATATCAGCCAGAAATCCCACCAAAAGTATTGCACTTGTTGAGACTCCTCCAGTGACTACAGGTAATATACTAGAGGCTGCGGTTGTGGCTTGCATAGCAGCTCCAGTTAGTTCTCCTGCTGAAGCAGCAGAGCTAATAAGAACAGGCTGTTCTTGACGGGTGGGAGCCACACAAGTGAAGTTTTGAAGAGATTTATCAGAAGTACAGGAGAGACAGTTATTTGCCAATGATCCATTGCAAGTTAAGCAAGTTGGGTCACATTGGAAGCATTCAGATCCTGAGATAAAATAGCCATCTACATTGCAGGGAACGCATGAACGATTTGAAGAGAGTAAGTATTTCGAAGACGGACAGGTAACACAGTTGCTTGGTGTGGTTCCGCTGCATGTTAAACAACTAGGATTACATTGAACACATTGAGTCCCTACGATTGAGTGACCCTCTACATCGCATGCTACGCATGAGTGATTTGAAGAGAGTAAGTACGTGTTGGATGGGCATGTAACGCAGCTCGTAGATGTCGTTCCGCTGCATGTCAAACAACTAGAGTCGCATGGAAGGCATTGTGAGCCTGATATTACATACCTGTCCACATTACAGTCGACACAAGAATGATTCGAGTCGAGGAAGTAAGTTGCTGGCGCTGATGGACAGGACAAGCAGCTGGTCGCTGAGGCGCCATTACAACTGAGACAGCTAGGGTCACATTGCAGACAGTCTGAACCCGAGATGAAGTAGCCGTCCACATCGCAGTCTACACAGGAGGAATTTGAAGAGAGTAAGTATTTTGATGTGGAACAGATGACGCAGTTAGTCGCCAACTCACCATTGCAAGTAAGGCAGCTAGTATCACATTCAAAGCATTGAGTTCCCACAATGGAAAAGCCATCCACATTACATGCAATACAGGAATGCTCTGAAAAGTGCAAGTATGTTGATGAGGGGCAAGTAACGCAGCTATTTGCCGATGCACCATCGCAAGTAAGGCAGCTAGAATCACATGGGAGACAGTTTGCACCTGAAATAAAATATCGAGCTACATTACAAGCGACACATGATTTATTTGAAGATAGAAAGTATTTCGAGGTTGGGCAGGATAAGCAATCTGTGGATGAAGCCCCATTGCAGGTTAAACAGTTGGAATCACATGGGAGACAGTTTGAACCTGACATAAAATATCCAGCCACATTGCAAGCGACACATGAGAAATTTGCAGAGAGTAAGTATTTAGAAGACGGGCAGGTGAGGCAGTTGGTTGCCGAGTTACCATTGCAGGTCAGGCAGTCGGCGTGGCATGGGAGACATTCTGAACCCGAAATAAAAACGCGATCTACATTGCAGGCGACACATGAGTGGTTAGAAGAGAGTAAGTAATTTGCTGTTGGTGATGATGGACAAGATAAGCAATTTGTTGCTAATGCTCCGTTGCAAGTGAGACAGCTGGAATCGCATTGGGTACAATTACTCCCTGAAATAAAGTATCCATTGACATTGCAAGCCACACAAGAATTGTTGCTGCTCACGAAGTATTTGTTTGCAGGACAGCTTTTGCATTCGCTCGGAAGAGTTCCTGAACAAGTTGCACAAGAACTATCACAGTTCAGGCATGCAGATCCTGTAATCACCTGGTCAGCTGAATTACACGCCACTCAATATCCAGCAGAATTCTAAATTGAAAAATATTTGGTTTTTATGAGAAATAGCCACTGGATTAATTTACGTAATATCTCCCTGAGTAAACACACCCTACAAGGTAACAAAAGTATGATTAGTACATGGTAATAATATCTGATGCTTTACTTTGACATGAATCTGTGCCAGCATGGAGAATGCTGTTGTCAGGACATGAAGGCACACAATTTCTGCCATCTAATTTGTACCCAGACTCACAGATCAAGCACGATCTTTGAGCGGAATTCAAATAAGCATATAAATAGCATGGATCTATTTTCAAACGGTTAATTTAATCAAGTAAGAGAATTAATAATGCGCTCATTTAGCCAATCCCTCTCTTAATATTTAATAGAGAAGGATCTATAACACTAGAGCATTGCATTAATAAGAACTATTTATATTTACCTGAGTCGCCTCCTCTCCATGGGTTTCCGAACTCCCCTCGAAACCATTGGAAATTCATCATATCATAATTCCCATCGAAACTTGAGTCTCGAGTCGAACTTCCAGAGATTCGGGTGCTGCAAATATCAATTGCGGCGTTATCTTTATTTTGAAAAAGAGGTCGTGCTGTGAAATGTCCAAAATATGCCCAATCTGGACTTGACTGACCGATCCATACTCTTGCTTCATAAAATCCATCATCTCTTATTGACGGTGGCACGGCAGGGCCAATCGCTACTACTACTCTGTTCCAAGAATCTATGATCCAAAAAAAAGCATATTTTAATATTCAAATAAATTATGAAAAGTTACCTAAGGTGATAGAGGCTGTTGTTGCATATACTTGATTCCATGTAGGATTTTGCAATTTTACTTTCACGTAACGGTCTGTTGGATCATAGTAGACCGTGAGACTGACATAGTTACTCATAGCATTCCGCACTGATACCAAATTTTGGGCGGTCGTGGCTGGAGAGTGTATTAATACATCGAATGCAAATATAGCTCCTTTTTTGGTGGGGGTGGTCGTCTCATAACTGAAAATTGTGCCGGGTCTGCACATTATCATATTGTATGGTCCGAATGTTGGAGTCTCAGTGGAAGCTAGTTTAAAAACTTCAGTGCAACGAGTTTGTACAGTATTCTTTTACATATAGGAACTGTGAGAGTCGTTTGGGTAGCATCTAGATACATTATCAATGGTATGGTTGCATTTGTTACTACGTCGTAGTCGGTACTGAGATCGAAGAAATATAAGAAACCTAACACACAAGCACGTTTCATTGAATAGCAAAATTTGATTGCGGATACCACCTAGATGCATCCATGCTAAATTGAGCATTTGACCTGAAGATGTTGGGACATAATCGAGATATAATCTCGTATGTTGCAAAGTTTGTCCATAGCTATCATACGCAGAGTCTCCACCCCAGAGTGCTGCTCCTGCAGAGGAAATTGAAAAGAGATTCTCACCACCTCCCACATCGAAAATTTGGTAGTGCGCAGCAATTGAAGCGGAGCTTGCTGGATAATTCCGATATCCATAAACTTTGCGATTCAACGAATCAGCTCCTAAAGCTAGAAATACCCATGCATCGGGTGGAAATAGTTGTGACGAAGGAACCTAGATAGCACGTTTAAGCAATATTTCTTATTTTTCTATTTACATTTTCACCCCAATTCGCAAAGAGAATATGTCCTGCCGAATTGGTTGCACCAACATCAAAAATACCAAGTAAAGTTGCATGTACACACCCAATTAGAAGTCTTCCCTCCCGGAAATTGGTGCTAGATATGGCATAAGACCTGAACATAAGCTCAACTTACCTTGGATTTTCGCTTAATCTAAAAATAACTGTCCAATTTGGCTGTAATGCAGGCATTTTGACCCATGTACTCATTGTGTATTGAGTGGATGAGGACCATCCACTCACTGCTATTAAATTCAGGCTATCAAAATTCCCACTGTTGTAAGTTTTTATTGTTTCCTGCAAGTAGATTATCTGAACAGAGTGACCTAATTTAGTAATATAAGGCCAAATCAAAGATGGCTTACATAGTGTGAGGAGCAAGGCTAGCATCAAAGCAAAACAGATCCCACAGCTCTGTTGAAAACCTCTGAAATCAATGTTTGGTTGCATTGTCGCCCAGCAAACACTTGATAGGTGGCTCTCTAAAATTAATTAGAATTTATCTCGAAGAGCTTCAAAGATTAATTTAACAAATGCCCGAATTGATAATTTAAAAAGTAAAAGAAGGCAACTTTAGCACATAAATTGAGTAACAGCCTTATTTGTGAATCGCTTGCTGTCTCTCTGTATGTCACTAAATTTAAAGCTAGTTCCTCAAGGAATATAGCCTCGATACGTTTTATACCAATGATCAAAAAGCTAATTTTGAAATTTTTGTTGAAATGTGCTTTCGAATGATCTTATTGGGAAAAACGGCGGACAAATAATGGAATAAACGTCTACTTTCTAAGAAACTCGAAGAACTCTATTTTAGGGTAGCTTTATCAAACTCATTCCAATGAGTCTGAGGAGTGATGATTTTAATCGAAAATATAAAGGCCTCGCTGGCAGAAGTTTGGTAATAAATTAATTAAAACGTGGGAGGAACTGATTCGATTCAGTTTTAAAAGAAAGAAAATTGCCGAAAGCATGGATAATTCGAAGCCGATAGGCTGAACCTAGGAACAGTTTTTATCTTAGGAGTATCTGCTTTCATGAAAGAGACCAATCTGCAAGAAAAGTTACTTAAATGGCTTTTATCTTCAAAAAAGAAAAACATTGCCGTCTGACCTCGAAAGATCGTTCGGTGTGATTATACCCCATATTATTACTGACTTTGAGTGACAATGAAAACGCCTTTGAAAAAAAAAAACGAACTGAGCTAAGAGTGTCGAAATTAAATTTGGAAGGACCACCATTTCAAAGCTTCGTGCTATTTAATCAATACTCTGTGACGAGTTAGTTCAAAGATTCTAAACACCGTTTCATCATGAAGAAGGCATCCGTTTTATTGAGGCAAATTGCGATATTCCAAGTTTAAATGAAGAATTTAGCTCAAGTGTAGGGAATGCAGTAGAAACACAAATATTTTGCTATCAGCTCAGAGAAAGAAACTATTCTATTAAGATCCTTTATGTAAAACTAAGGAATTCGATTAAATGCTCATATGAGCGCAATTTTAAATTAATAAAAAAGAAAGTACCTCAATTAATGTTCATCAGTTCCTCATAATGAAACTCAAGCTTCAAAAAACTTTTCTTTTGCTTATCTCTTCATTCCATATCCAAGTTATCAAAATTGGTTTGACGGATTCTTGAGAAACTCAAAGACTTCCTTGGAATAGCGCGAAAATATTTTTCTCTCTTTACTTCATCTGCTTGCTGAAATTCGAGTTTCTATTTCGATCGAGTCCCTGGATAATGGAGAAGAACTTTATCGGTATTTCAATATTGCATTGTGAAGTCATTTTCTGTTCATTCGGTCGTATTCACCTTCAGTGAGCTGAAGGACAGAAAAGCTTCCCAGTGTTTTGAAAATCTTGTTAATGATCAGAATTACACCTTCTTCACACGATTATATAGCTAATTTTGTTGCATTTTCCTTTAGGAACACCATTTCGAATCTTTCATTACCCCGAAGCTAAAAAGCAGTTAAAACAATTTCAATCCTTAATTCAACTCTACGATAGCGAGATTTGCAAGCGTATAAAACAAGTTGTATTCATTCACAAACTTTTAGTAGCTTCCTATTTTCTGTCAAATTATTTAGAAATATTTTTGTGAAAGTGCAGGTTCAAGTTAAGAAGTTAAAGACTAACATTTTTTGTATTTTTGAAGGATTTTCATTCTTATACATTTGCTAAGAAAATTACTAAATTAGATATCGAACTCAAAATATGGATATGATATAAGTAAATGATAGAAAGTATGATAGAGTTTTTTGATAGTAAATTTGTGAAAATTATTTTTCACTTCAAAGCAAATTTGTTTGCTGCTATGGAACTTTGATTTCTGAGCTGTATCCTTGCAGAATCGATAGACTTTATGCTTGGAGTTAAATAATTCTCATGTTGAGGCTTCAAGCTTCTTCTTTGTAAGGAATTCCGAGTCGAAGCGTTGCTAAGAGTTTTCTGAAAAAGTGTTCGTGACTCAGATAAAGCATTAAATTGAAATGTAAGGAACAAATTTTTCCTGTTTTGGCGGAGAATCTACAGGCAATTGACTTCCGTCCCAGCAGTATTTATTATTTAGAGACTGTCTAATAATAGATTGATGTTCTGGGCCATCAGGCTCATCCAAAGAGGCGTCTTCAATTTTAGATTGGCTTTGATCAGCTATAAAATTTTGCTGCTGATAATTAATACTAACACGGATGCCAGTAGGATTCTGAGTACTAGACAGCTAGAGTGGCATTGGGTACAATTGCTCCCTTCTTTATAGTAATCATTGACATTGCAAGCCACACAAGAATTGTTGCTGCTTAAGAAGTAGCTATTTGCATAGCAGCTGCTGCAGTCAGTTGGAAGCAGCCCAGAACAAGTAGCGCATGAACTATCACAATTAAGGCATTCAGATCCTGATATCAACTCGCCAAGAGAATCACACGCCACACAATATCCTGTAGAATTCTAAATTGCGAAAATTTAATTTTACGAGGAATAGTCTTTGGAATAATTTACGTAATATCTCTCAGAATAGGCACACCCTACAATATAATAATAGTAATGAATTAGTATATAGTATTAATGTTTGATTGTTTACTTTGACATGATTTCGTGGCAGCATGGAGAAAACTGCCGTCAGGACATGAAGATACACAGGTTCTGCCATCTAAATAGTAGTCAGTGGCGCAAACCAAGCATGATGTCTGATTGGGATTCAAATAAGCAACTAAGTAGCATGAAGGATCTATTTTCAAATTGTCAATCTCCAATTAAAGCATAAAATTTGATAATCAGCTCATTTAGTAGATTCCTCTCGAGAGAAATCTATGGGGCTGAAGCATTGATTTGCTAAGACTATTTATAGTTACCTGAACTATCTGTCCACGGGTTTCCGAACTCCCCTCGAAACCATTGGATCATCATATCATAATTCCCATCGAGACTTGAGTCTCGAGTCGAACTTCCAGAGACTTGGGTACTACAAATATCAATTGCGGCGTTATCTTTATTTTGAAAAAGAGGTTGTGAAGCAAAATCTCCAAAATATGCCCAATATGGGGTTGACTGACCGATCCATACTCTTGCTTCATAGAATCCATCATTCCTTATTGACGTTGGCACGGCAGGGCCAATCGCTACTACTACTCTGTTCCAAGAATCTATAACCCAAGAGGATAAAATATTCCAATTAGATATGAAAGTTACCTAAGGTGATAGACGCTGTTGTTGCATAAACTTGGTTCCATATGGGATTTTGCAATTTTACTTTCACGTAAAGGTCTTCTGGATCATAGTAGACTGTGAGACTGACGTAATTGCTATCAGCATTCCGCACTGATACCAAATTTTGGGTGGTCGTGGCTGGAGAGTGTATTAATACATCGAATGCAAATATAGCTCTTTCTTTGGTGGGGTGGTCGTCTCATAACTGAAAATTGTGCCGGGTCTGCACATTATCATATTGTATGGTCCGAATGTTGGAGTCTCAGTGGAAGCTGGTTCATTTTGTAGACGATATTATTAAAGTATTTTAAAGAGATATTTCATTTACGTATCGGAGTAGTAATGTTGGTTTGAGCTGTATCTTGATAGGATATCAATGGGATTGTAGCATTCGTTACTGCGTCGTAGTCGGTAATGAATGAAAAAAAGTATAAGGTGCCTAAATGTAACATAGTATGCCAATAAGCACCGAAAATTCATTGCAAATACCTCCCGGTTGCATCCACGCGAGATTGAGCATCTGATCTGAGGAAACAGGAATATAATCAAGTTATAATCTCGTGTGTTGCAGAGTATGTTCATAACCCGGATAATATGGGTTACTACCCCAGAATGCAGTTCCCGCAGAGGTGAGCCGATAAAGAGTATCCCACACCACGAAAGTTTGATACTGCGCCGCCATGGAAGAGGAGCTTGCTGGATAATTCCGATATCCATAAAGTGTGCGAGTGTCCGAATCAGCACCTAAAGCTAGAAATACCCATTTATCGATTGGAAACATTTCTTCTGCAGAGAGCTAAAAATCACATATAAACAATCCCATTATTTGTCGATTTACATCTTCAGTCCAGTTGTGAATGAAGATATGTTCTGGTGGGTTTGGAATGCCAACATTAAAAATGCTCCGATTGGCTCCATGTACACAAGCTATTAAGAGCCTCCATCTGAGAAATCTATGCTAGATATGACATGGGACAATATAATAGACAATTAACTTACGCTGAATTTTCGCTTAGTCTAAAAAAAATTGTCCATTGTTGCCCTATTGCAGGCATTTTGACCCAAGAGCTCATTGTATATTGAGTAAATAAAGACCCTGCACTAGTCTCATCTGATAGAGACAGGCTATCACGAACTCCATTGCCGTAAGTCTTCACTGTTTCCCGCAAATAAAGTATATCAACAGAATGACCTAAATTCTTAGGATAATAGTCAGAAACATAGACGCCTTACATAATGTGAGGAGCATAGTTAAAACTATTGTGAGCCAGACTCCGCCGTTCTGCCAGAGCCCGTTGAGATCATAGTTTAGTCGCATTTTAGTTGATGGACCTTGTAATTATATTCTTTCAAATTGAAATGGATAATTGGCTACATAGTAATGCATAGAACGAACAGGAAATGCGCTATTTAACAAATAGTAGATTGTGGTTCGATTGATCATTGATCACTTTCGAGTTCCAAGCTAGTGCCTTTGCTATCAAAACCTGAACACTCTATAGCGAGGCTCATAGCCTGAACCTAGAGAGAATTATTATCATAGGACCATCTCTCTCATTGGAAAGATTAAATAGCGGGTTACTTAAATTGCATTTATCATCTAAATTTAAAACAAATAACCTAGTTGGCTAGCTAAAGGCCACGCTAAGCCTAGTTTTGGGAAGCAAAGATGTTATTTTTAAAAACACAGATACTGAACAATACTTGTAGACTTTCAATTTGGAAGATCTTTTATTTTTTGAAGCTTTCTAACTTTGAAAACTTTTATCAATACTCTATCGATAGAGTTGTGAATGAGAAATACTCCTTCCTTGTGTAAATGCCTCCTGTTTTGAGATAGGCTACGAACTCAAGCAATGATAATGCAATAGAAAACCAAATACTTTGCTACTTCACTCAGAGAGAGAAACTTATTGTGTTTGGAGCATTTAAATGAGGTCCTCTTTAGATAAATCTCAGGAGTTTAATTAAATATTCATCGAAGCTCGACTTTAATTGATTTAAAGAGATGAATGGTTCATCTGATTTCCATTACTGTATCTCCGAAGCTTCAGGCCAACTACTACTAAATATATCCTGCTCTTATCGTTTCCGAAAGGATTGCTGGAATCACTTCGATAACCAGGCATCAAAATTTGTCTTGTTATGATATTGAGCTGCACTACTGATTTATTTAGAGTGAACAAAAAATTGCCGTCTTTCATCTACAGGCGAATATTTGGGTTCCTTTGGTGATCTCGTTCATCGATACGATAAGCGGTCATTATTTCCGGAGCAAATTTGCATGGTGGAAGCATTTACTATGTACTATTCCGTGCGTTCTCACCTCCAAGTTGACTAAAAGACACGAGTAAGTTCGTTGAATCTTGGAAATCATTTTAACAGTAAGTGTGAATTTTCTCCTTCAAGCAATTCCGGAGCAAATTGTTTTGCTCCTGTCTTTAGAAAATTATTTCGAGTCTTTATCACTCAAAACATTCCAGGGCTTTTATTCTCACTGACACACCCTTAGCAACGGTGAGTTCCGTCAGCGAAGGTATTTCAACTGCAAGAAAGCATCCCTGCCTTATTTCTTTAATTTTCAGAAACGGAGTTTTTTCACTTGTGTTCAAAAGTGCAAGTTTCAATTTAGAATTTAAAGACTGATATTCTTTGTACATTTGAAAGGTTTATATTTATTTCACTTTCGTTCGGAAAGGCATGAAAATATACATTTAGAGTCCTTTAAGCGGAATTACATTTAGATTAGAAGATTGATGTAGCCTGGAAGAAGAAAACTATTGGAACAAAAAAATTTCAATTTTCGAGAAAAGATACATAACAAACTTATTGAATTCATTATCATGAAAGGTATTCTCAAGTGTGAAAATAAAGTTAAACCTTCTGGAAATGGTGCATATTCGCAGTCGAATGGATCGGACTATTGAAGCTTCAAGGTAAACTGCAGTATCCAACTCGAGAAGATAGAGTAGGGGTGCCTCTTTTAATTCAAATTTGAGGATGCTAACAGGAACTCTTGGTTGGCAGTATTTTCCAGTGTTGTTCGAGAGAAGGTATGTCCCGGAATAACAGCTAAGGCATTGATTTGAAAGAGCTCCAGAGCAGGTCGTACAGGAACTATCGCAGCCGAGACATTGATACTCTGAAAAGAACTGACCATTTGGCTCACAAGAAACACAATAACCTGTATCATTCTGAATTTGGAAGAAAAAAAGTTTGTAAGGAAAGAAGAAATCAAAGTTGATTTGCATAAGCTCGCGACTCATAAGCACATCCTACAAGAAAAAAAATTATTAGAGGCCAAAATTAATGTTTCTTATGTAGTAAGTGTTCACTAATAATTGAAAGTTGGGTTCGCATTTTGCGATAAAGCAAACCTCAGACTTAAGAAACTATCATTGTCTGCTTGTTATGTGAATGT
>ENA-UOTX01000837-UOTX01000837.1-compost-metagenome-genome-assembly--contig:-NODE-837-length-28944-cov-11.829425_pt1 | contig 28944 bp, 25 predicted proteins | sample MGYA00238143_ERZ746982 | MGnify/ENA primary metagenome ERZ746982 (study PRJEB28758, sample SAMN06268862) | compost metagenome | isolation source: single cell | place: USA: California, Emeryville, Joint... | reverse complement strand
GAGGAAAAAATGGATAGTAAGTAACTTTATGAAAAAACAGCTGCTAATGGTATCTTGTTAGAATCAGAATTTCTAAAGCTGGTCAACCGTTTGACAGAGGATGCTATGAAAGAAGATTTGACAGTTTCGATAAAGAAGGAGTTAGAAGAGAAATTTTCTATGATTTTATCGGAGGAGGAAGAATCACTCGATTCGTTATTTAAAAAGATCATTTTTCAAGAATTCTCGTTCAGTGATGAAACTTATCCCAGCTTTAACCAGAAACTATTTGAGGATTTCCTCAAGCACGGGTGTGTGCTGACGAGCAAGGACCTCAATTTAGACACTACTATTAAGACCGAAACATTAACAAGTAATTTTATCTTTTTAAGGTTTATACTCATCATCCATAACAAATTGCTTAGAACAAGAAGAGGTTGAAGCTGAAGCTGCAGAAGTTATTACCAAGAAGCAAAAGCAATCTGAAACTCTTTTTGTAAAGAAGGAATTTGGCTCTCAAGAAGAGCATTCGAACCCTTTCCCCTCAAGATTTGCCTTTGATGACGAAGAAACGCGATCAACGTTGGCAGGAAACACTCAGCCTTTCCCCATTGAGCAGAAACCGAAAGCAGTAAAGAAACAAGATGAGAATATCTTCAACCCACTGGACCTTTCGATGCCTCCTACTGTCTGTCTCCTTGGTAGCAATAACAAAGCCATCTACTTTTCAAGCAAGGGAGGACTGCCTGAAGTGGTGGCTTTAAATTTTACTTTTGAAAATTGCTCAAAGCGGACCAACGTAATCAAAAATTTCGCTGCTTGTGCGGCGATTGAGAAAAATACTATCTTCTTAGCCGGTGGTGGCCCATCTAACGAAGCTTATCTGCTAGAATTCACCGATAAAAAGAACGTGACAGTCAAAGATATGCCCAAGCTACTAAATAAACGATGCTGGCACGGTATTGTTTATCTAAAGCCATATGTGTATATTCTTGGAGGCTACGATGGAGCCACTTCGATCAAGAACTGCGAAAGATTAAATATTTTCCAACCGAGCGCGTTTGAGCAGATTCAGCCGATGGTAAATTCACGGTCGATGTTTGGTTACTCCCTCGTGAATGAAAATAATATTTACGTTGTCGGAGGTATTGAAGTCGGGTCAAAAAGCATTTATCTTGACTCTATTGAAAAGTACAATATTCTCGAGAACAGATGGTATCTGCTAAATATCAGAATGCCTGTCAAACTAAGTGGAATATCCTGCCTAGCGATGAATGAGAATACAATGCTTCTAATTGGAGGTTCAGATAGTAGAAAGAAAGTTTCAAATGCTGTTTACTCGTTAGATCTGAGAAAGGAAAAGATTTCGGAAAAGAAGTCGCTTCTTGACCATTACAATGAAACGAATACTATGTTCTATTATCGTGATAATATATTATTCTCAGTGGGAGGGAATCCTCGATATAACTGGGAGGTAATTGATTTCGGGGAAAAAGGAGAGACTACACGAAAATTATTCAACCACAGCGATGCTATAAAGAGCGATTTTAACAATTATTGTGGTTTCATCGTTTAGTTGAGTATGAATTAAACTTTTTTCCTTTGAAAGTAAATCACCTTTCATTTGATTTATATCATAAAAAGTACATACAATTTGAGATTGCGCTTGAGATGGTATTGAATGGCCCACTGTGTTTTTTTTCATGTATCCTCAGGATATTTTCCCTCAGTTTGAGTTTATTATTTTGAATACGCAAAATCTGTTTTACCTTCCGATCGAGTAATTAAGGTATTTGTTGCGAAATAATTCTCCAACGAGCATCATTAAAACGTGAAAACTTCTGCATTCCAGACCAAAGAGTAGAAATAACTTTGCCTCTTAATTTCCTAATAGGATAAAGTGGAATTCCACACACTGCTTTGATCCTTTCAGAAAATAACTTATTCAATAGCGCATAAAATTAAAAGAATCTTCTTAATAACGCAAGATAAAAAGTCCTAAAGAAATTGATCACAGATAATGGCATCTCGAATCACAGTCACTCCAAAAGGATACACTGTTCAAAAGGAAATTCAGACTGAAACAAAATCTCAGTTTCCACCGTTATTAAACTTGAACCTACTGACACAAACAGAGCGCAGGACTTCAGTCGCAAAATCACCATTTCGATCTGCTCGATTTGCTACAGATGAATCTGAGAACTTGGCTGATAATCCGTTCAACAGCACAATTACGTACACTCGTTGTGGCTACTTCGGACCCAAGAAGAAAAGTGCTCCAAATGAAGAGAATCTTTCCAAGGCTCGTCCGATGTACTATCCAAATTATCTACAGAAGTCTCATGAGGACTATCCAAATGCTCATTTTAAAATTTTGACCCCAGACAAACCTTTACGTCACCTTCCACCGACTCATCCAAAGGCCTCTTTGCGCATTGATACAAATTCTGATGCCGCTTCACTTTTAGGAGAAGCAGCTTCAACTCAGCGCCTTCCAATTAAATATGTTCACCACACTATTTTCCCTTATACTCGGAAAGATACACCCTCATTCTTAAAAACTTCCACAGATTTATCGACACATAGAGTGAGTTCTACTCATAATATTTCCCAACTCAACACTCCGAAACAGAATATAAAGATTGATGTAGTAGTGAGCGATTACACTGAGAAAAGTATTGGCCTTGAAAAGAAATTTGCGAATAGTAAATCCCATCGACAAGAGGAGTTTCAAAAAACAATGTTTATGGAGAAGACGATAGTGTCAGACTATTACAGTGGGAAATTATTGAAAAAATACGATGATCAAAAGTTAGACCGAATGAAGGATCGTCATTTGGCCTCCCAAAAGAATTTTTACAAAACTTTGAGAGTTCTTGAAGATAAATATCAGAGGAAGCTTGATAGTCTTCATGAGAATATGAATACGGCTCCTGATTTTATCAAATTGATGAAGAAGAACGAGGAAGAAATTATTGATGCTACAAATAAAATGAAGTCACATGAATATGCAAGGTTTAGACAAAGAATCGACAAAATTCAAAGGGAAAAATATACTGGCACTTGGAGTCGATTCCATTTCGGTGTAAGACCCAAAACTGAAGGTGTAGCTAAGCCAAGACCATCTCAGAAAGATCAGCAGACATCAAGCGAGGAACAAGGGTTATCATTTAAAAACGAAACTTCACGAGAAAATATTTAGAATCTCCTGGAAGCATAGATTGTGTCAGGATTAAATTCATCTTCTTGTAATTGCTAGATAGGACAATTGCTTGTGGCTTGATCGCAACATGTCCATGAGTGATAAAAAACCCTTAATTCTTTTCCATCTTATCCATAGCCTACTCAGTTTTAGTCGATAAAGAAATTGCTTTAATTTTTCAGAAACATTGTTGACGTTTTGCGATTGAAGATCTCGGAGTAAGATATAAAAATTCCTTTGCTGATGCATAAAATTCCTGAACACTTGTATTATCAAAAAATTTGATATTGGAAGAGAGAATACAACCGAGTTGAGATAAAAATCAACATCAGGATCAGTATCAGTATCCTCAGTAGCGTTTAAGTCATATCTATAACGCAGACGTATTTTAACTGAACCGATACTGGATACTTATGTTTCATGGTATCTATCAATTAGGAGAGTGAAAAAGCCTACCCTGTTTTTTAACGCGCGTTCTGAGTGCTGATGGGCTCTTGGAACTCGAGCAGTTCTTCATCAAAAACAAAAAGTTATATTTTAAGCACTCCGATATCATGCCAATCGGAGTTGCTCTCGGTAAGGGACCCGAGCTTAGTTAAATGGGTTTCTCAGCAACCTGGTGCTATATATAGTTAGCCAAAATTTCCTGTCGTCAGTTGGAACTCAAAAATTTTCAAATTTTTTTCTCTTAAAAGTCCAGCTTCTTCTTAAATTTCATGAAAACTCTTAATGTCTTGAAGGCGTATGATGAGGTGTCTTTTGATGATTTGATCAAATAAAAGATTAGCTTATAATGAGACCCTTTTACAATAGTTGTATTTTTGGTCTAACAGTTCTTCTTCAAAGAAAATCTTACAATGATAAAATATTCATTTATGATTTGGCTTACTGAGTTTTTCACTCTGGTGACTGATTGATTAGTAAAATAGTTCAGAATTATTTCTACAGGCACGATCTATTCTTCCAATGAAACATTGATTACTGGATATCTCTCTTTGTGATTGAAAAATATATTAACCGGTCTTCGTATCAGAATTCCGTTAATCGTTATCGAAAAAAACTTCAATTATTTTCGGTAATTAGCAACTTTTCCCAGTCGACCAGCTCATTATCACATTATTTATACTGGAGCTGATGCTTAAGCTGGAATTCAGTAATCCCATACTTGCTATATAGTTCTGCCAAATGTCCATATAATTAAATCATTCACAAATAAACTACAAGCTGACATCCCGTATCATGTTTTCCACTGAAGAGAAGAAAGTCGTCAAATACGCACAGCTTGATAAATGGAAACTCATCAAAAAACTTGGAGATGGTGCCACCTCGCGCGTCTTTCTTGGCTATGATTCAGTGAGCAAAAAATATGCTGCTATCAAAGTTCTCAAAAAGCTCGATTTCCAATCTATCGAGCTCGCAAGAAATGAATTTAAAACGCAGTCAGCACTGTCCCACCCTCACATCCTTTCTGTTCACAACTTCTACGAAACAATTACTCTGATTGATGCCGAAAATAAATCTATGACTGTGACAGCTATTGCCCAAGAAGCTGCCGCTGGAGGCGATATTCTCAAACTGATGGATCTTATTGGAGTCTTTCCCGAAAGTCTCGCACGAACCTACTTCCATCAGCTGATTGATGCTATTGAATACATGAGTAAAGCTGAGATTGCTCATAGAGACATTAAACCTGAGAACATCTTGCTTGATGCAGATTTTTGCATTAAACTCTCGGATTTCGGATGTGTTGGCAAATGCCCACCGAAGAAATATTTTACTACTGCTGCTGGGACATCGAAATATTTCCCTCCTGAGGTGCATGCAGGATTGGTTTATCAGGGAGTAGATGTTGATTTATTTGCCACGGCTATTGTTCTTTTTTGCATGGTGATTGGACACATGCCTTTTTCAAAAGCGACGGAGTCAGACACATTATACTGGCACTTTACGACTGGAAATGTCAAACGTTTTTGGAAAGCTCATGAAGAACTGTTAAAACAACAGAAATTGGATCAACATATCAATCCAGATTTCTGCAAGCTTATAACCAGAATGCTTTATCCAAATCCAAGTAAGAGAATAAAAATTGAGGAAATTAAGAAAAGCGCTTGGTACAACGGTCCTATCCTTCAAAGATCTGAAATTATTGGAGCAATCAGAGCTAAAGGAAAGAAGAAACCTGGACTTTAAATTAAATTAGATTCATTGGTTAGAAAGCCTTACAAATTTTCATAGTTTATTCAAGGTTTTTTTTTTTTAGAGTTAGTTAATTGTCAAAGGTTTTTTACTTAAAGTTTATTGTGTAAATAGATTTAACTTATTTTTATAGATATTCTCTTAGAAAATTGCATATTGTGATTTATTAGTTTCCATACCAAAGCTAAAAAACGAATAATTATCTTCCCAAGACTAGGGACCACAGTCAGAATAGCGAAATGGCAAATGTAAAATAGACCAAGGAGTCTTTTTAATTATGCCTACTTGATGAGGTAATTGCGAAGTTTTCAGCAATAGAATCTAATTCTTTGCTACTCTCAGTTACAATTTCATATAAAATTCCATATTTACACGAGGTTTTTAGCAACTGAAACAGAAAATCAGTTGAAGAATTTGGATCTGGGGTCCATTGGGACAGTCAACATTCTTCAAATAAATTATCAAATCAGAATCAATATTCAGCGTCCTTTTCGACAATGCCAATCAATGGTTTGCCATCTAGATAAGCTTCGATATTCTCTTTAAGACACTCAAGCACACCTTCAATTAAAGACTCACTTTTATTGGCCGAATGACAAGAGATTAGCACTTTCTTTTTCAGTTCCTCATCGGTATAGAAAGGACTGTGCTTTGGAAGTGGTTCCTCTACGAAAACATCCAGTGCTGCGCCACTGAATTTATTTGCTTTGAGCGCTTTTATCAGATCGGCCTCTACCACATTCATTCCTCTTCCAATGTTAATAAAAACCGCAGTTTTCTTAAACCTTTCAAACACTTTTTCATTAAAAATATCTTGGGTTTCTTTAGTCTTTGGCAGCACATTAACAATAAAATCTGCTGCTTCGCAAGCGTCCCCAAGTTTATCCAGTCCGAAAAACTCACTAACTTCAGGGTTAAATTTAGCGCTTGCTTCATTCCTCGTTCTCTTGACTCCTAGGATTTCCATTTCAAAACATAATTTGCATATACAGCCTATCTTTGCTCCGATTTTCCCGTACCCTACGATGGCAACTTTCTTGCGAGAGATATCAGACGCATAAAGAGCACCCCACGTATTTTCATCTTTCAAGCGATCCCATTCTCTGTATCTTCTTGAAAAATAAAGCATTGCTCCAATTGTGTACTCAGCAAGAGCTTGGGCAGAGGCTCCTCTTGCTGTTGTTAGAGTTATTCCGCTGTTCACAAAATTTTCGCTGCTTAAAATCCTTTCGCAACCTGTTACGAAGTTATGGCACCATCGCAAACCTTTGCATTCTTTCATTATTACGTCGATGGAAGACCTATCATTAGCTAGCACGACAGCTTCAATGAGGTCCTTGTTTTTGATTGTAGAAAATTCGGTGTAATCTGGATGGGAAACGGTCTGGAATGTAATTTCTGGATAGTTTTGCAGCAAAGATATGATTTTCTCTTCAAAGCGCTTATTAGGGATATTCGGATTCACGAAAAGAAGGTTTAATCCTCTTTTGGCTGCACTCTGCATAAGGAACAAATTTTTTATCAGGTTTAATAAACTATCGGTTTGATATGAATACATATCTTCGTGACTTCTGCTGTGAGATGTTATCTCTTCATTAGCGTCAATAGTTTAGTGCTGTGGTTCGTCTCACCCAAAGATACATAAAGACCTCTTCTTGTTTTGCTTGTTTTACTGTCTCACTTTGGTTTTACCCCCCCCACCCCCCTGTAACCAGAAAATTTTGATATATGGTAATCCACTTGCTTCGAATTGGAAGCTCAGAAATTTCATAGAATATAGAATATCTAAGATGTGTTGTATTCAGTCTCACCCGAAACTCTCTATCCACTTTTGAATTTGAAGTAAAATTGGTTTATGAAATTGGACTCAAGCGTTCTGCTATTATTTAAACTCATGGTAAAACCTTAATTTATATATATATTAGCATTTTTTGAAGAGTTGAAGCTCATGAAATTTGTCGGAATCTTTATTATTGTCCTGCTTTTCACTCTGACCACAGCGAACGACCTCGATGATTCAAGTAACTTTCGCTTTTTCGGCAATTAGACTAACCTTAATTGTTATCTAGTCATCTCCGATTTTAATGCAGATCTACTCGATATGCCAATGACTGGTGCAGAAACGAAGTCCTCCCTATTTTCAGCCATTCAATTCGTGAACAAGAAACTTCCTCAATTTGCAAACAAACAAGTAGGAGAACCGCAGATTCTCTATAAGACTATAATGAGATACACCAATGGACACCAAAACTTGGTGTCGAATAACACATTCCTCTTTCATGTACCTGTACCGGGAACACCTGGATTTTTGTATACAGGAGATTTTTGGACTGACCTTCCTCTACAGACGTTCCGTAAAGTTATAAGAGCATGCGTACTTGATCTTGGAAAGGCACAAGCCTCTTGCTTCGCCTCTCAGGACTGTATGGCATTAATTGTTAATAAAGGGACTTGTGCATCATAAAATATTAAAATCTACTTCATACTTTGAGTATTATTATCAGTAACATGCTCTCTGCGAATGTTCCATCATAAAACTTGGCCAATCAATTTCTTATTAAGCATCCTATTTGCAACTTCTTGGATATTAATTTAGACAAATTTCGAGGCTGGAAAGAATTTTAGAGTCTGTAATCACACCAGGAGAAGCGCTCACTTTTTTGTTGTATATTTTACGATATGCTAAGAAAAGAGTGTCGCTATAATAAGGGTAGCCGGGAGAAAAATTTTTGGTTAATTTTTATCTACAGACTTTCAAGACAAAAAGTCCTAATATAATCTAAATTTATCATTGTAAAGCAATTGCCTTGAGTAAAAAATGGACTCACTCACAGAAATTGTTGTCGGTCATGAGGAGATGAAAAGAGCTCTGTTGAAGGAAGCTATTTCGCTGCTAGTTGGTCATCCTGTCATGGATGATCGTGAGCATAAAGCTGACGAGAAGTTTAAAGCAGCCGCAAAAGAATTAAGAGACAAAGTCCCAGTCGAATTCTATTCCAATCCGCTGTTGTACAGAGAATTAATTGAATCTTCGGAGCTCTTCAAGCTGGTCAAAAAAGCCCCCAAAGGATCTGCACATCATATCCACTTTGAAGCCTTTTCAAGCTCATCTTGGGTAACTCATTTAGTCTTTCATTTACACTTAATCGCCTGGATTTCAGTTCGCTGAATTTATCAGACAAAACCCTGATAAGTATCGCCTAGACGAGAAAAGCGAGATATTTTACTACTACAAGGTAAATGGTCACAATTGGCATTATATTTAACGTTGTATGTATTCTAAAGGCACCTGAAGCTAAAGATTTCCCTGATGTTTCAGCAGACGCCGCTAAACTTACCAAAGAAGAGTTCCATGCCAAATACAATGATTACTTTGTTATGACAGTAGCTGAGATTAACGACGCTAAGGCTATCTGGGACAGATTTGAATTGAAAATTTGGAACAGATTGAGAGTTGTTCAGCCCAAATTCGCATATATCCAATATGCGACAGGCGCTTTCTTGGAAGCCGCTGAGGATGGAATTCATAACCTCCAAGGAAGAGTTTTCCTCGATTTTATTAAAGATGATGTAGCCAAACCAACCTTTTTCATTGCTAATATGGAACTTTTCTAATAGGACCTGAAGGATATCTCTCACGATGAACAAATCAATGTCTATCTCGAAGCTCAGAAAGAAATCCAAAAAACTCACCCTGATTTCTTTTTCACAATAATTGGCCAGGGCTACAGAATTTGGCCAAACGACAAGATAAAAGAAGACTTGAATAAATTCATCGCACTGAAGAAAAAATATCCAGAACTTATCATCGGTTATGACGTCGTCGCTGTACAATCTTGTTTTCGCTTGCTGTCACTAACTTATTGAAATTTTGTAACAATAAAGGAAGAAGATCAGCGAAAGCTTTCCGACATCATGCCAGCATTCCTTGAGAGCAGAAAGACTCTTGAGAAGGAAACCCTTCGTGAATTCCATTTCCTCCTTCATGGTATCAATAGCCGCTGTCCTCTGTGTCTTAACCTTATATTCTTACAGCTGGAGAATCAATAGATGTTGAAAACGATAACTTGTATGATGCCGTGCTCTTTGGTTGCCCTCGTGTTGGACATGGTTTCAATCTCTACAGACATCCAATTCTCTTCGATAAATTTAAGAAACAAAAGATTTGCATTGAATGGTGCCCTCTGAGCAATCAGGTAACCAGACACACAGATTCTTTGAGCAAACTCAATATTGCATGATTTTAGATGTTAAGATACGTCAAAGATCTTAGAAACCATCCACATCATGGAATGTATAAGCAAGGAATCAAATTCTCCATCAGCAGCGATGATCCAGGAGTCTTTGGAACCAACGCTGAAACTTGGGAGGTAGTAGCTATTGTTCTCGCATTCAAACTAGGTATCTTCACCTCACTTCTGATTCGGTTTTTCTAACTTATTTCAATCTTTAGGTCTAGAAGACTTGAAAGGCTTCTTCCTGAATAGTGTTGATTATAGCTGCTTGGAGAAAACTCAGCACGACGCTCTTCGCAACAGCTGGTTCAAGGCATGGCATAACTATATCGATTCTTTGATTCAATAAAAAGCCTTCATATAATAATCCTGTTCAACCAAATATATATCATCATGATCATATCATCCCACTCGATTAAACAATGGATTCAGTATACTGGTTTCTTATGCTTTGAGAGAAATCTAAAAAAGGGAAAAAAATATTTTTCAGATCGAAGTCATAGGCTCTTCATTTAAAAAGCCTTGAAGCTCAGGTTAGGTATAAAAGACTTCTTAGCTATACACATAAACTCAAACAAAGAAGAGTACATCAAATTTAATTTTATGTTGATGAAATATAGCTTATAAATAAAACTGCGAAGATTTGGTAGACTAGTGATTAGAGCGATCATGAACAAAAATCATGGCTCAGAGTCCTTGAACACGAGCTACCAGTTTCCCAAATCTCATCATGGACACCAGTCTCTAGGTGAGTTGGAAGAAAAAGTGGTGCTTAGGCCTGAAAGCGCTGAGTCTACCGATTCAGAGCGCGTCCCAAAAAATTCATTAACTCTCAATAAATCTCCTGCGAAGCAAAAAGAAAAGAACGAGAAGGAAGGTAAGCAGCGCAAAAGACTTAGAGTCATTATGAACATTTCAGGTATCATGCTTCTCTCAAAAGTTGACTAGGCTCACCTGCTGTGCGTTTTAGATACAAAATATCGTGTGGTCGAGTTCGTCGGGCGGAAAGTATTAGATTGGAAAATCAGCAGAGATCCAGAAAGCGAGTGGGATATATTTTGGACAGACTGGGCTGTTCAGTCTGACCAACTCGTGAAAATGAAGCCTTATCAGAAGATAAACCATTTTCCCGGAATGTATTCTTTGGCACAAAAAAATCACCTTGGAAGAAATTTGATGAGGATGAGAAAAGTTTTCCCTCAGTACTACAACTTCTTTCCACCTACTTGGGTCCTGCCTGCGGAGTTTGTCGATTTTAGAGCACAATTCACAAAAAGGAGTGGGAAGACATATATCATTAAGCCCGCAGCCAGCTGTCAAGGCCGTGGAATTTATCTCACACGAACCTGGGAGAATGTCAGCCAGACCGAGTCGCTTGTCGCGCAACGCTATTTGTTCAAGCCATATTTACTCGATGGACTCAAATTTGATCTCCGAATATATGTGCTTTTGGCAGGTTGTGACCCACTCAGAATTTATATGTACGAAGAGGGCCTTGCAAGGTTCGCAACAGTGCAATATTCTAACCCCAAGGGAGATAACATCGAAGATATGTGCATGCATTTAACAAACTATGCTATCAATAAAGGAAATCCAAACTTCGTTTTTAATGAGGACGAGCAAGAGGACGGTGTTGGTCATAAAAGGACCTTAACGTCCCTTTGGAAGGTAGCACTAATTTTACTTTGTTGATAAGAACCTATTAACAATAGAGTTTGACTGAACGTGGGTGCGACGTGAATAAATTAAAAGAAGATATTGAAAAACTTATCGTCAAAACTTTCTGCAGCGTCCAACCAATCCTGGCACATCAATATAAATCATGTCAGCCCGAGGATCTTGCTAATAGCATGTGCTTCGAAGTTCTTGGGTATAATTGAACAGATATTATTTCGTTTTTATTTGACTTAATGTCTTGTTAGGTTTGATATTCTGTTGGATCATAAACTTAAGCCATGGTTAATAGAAGTTAACCATACGCCGAGTTTCGCAACTGATACTCCTCTTGATCATGCTGTGAAATCAGGTGTGATCGGTGACGCTCTGAGATTGATGAATATCTCTGTTCAGCGTCGAATAGAATATAAGAAAAAACAACACAACGAAGTACAAAAGCTGGCAACAAAATACAAGAAGTTTCGATTGACGCCTGAGGAGCGATTTAGACTTGTGCAAGAAGCTCAAAGGGAAAGAGACAAATGGGAAACACAAAACCGTGGAAATTACAAAAGGCTCTATCCAAAAGAGGTTTATATTTTCTATCTCATTACTACTGTTATTGACCTTTATCTTTTCTGTGTAGGCTGGAGAAACAACAGAACCTTATAAAGAATTTATTAAAGAAGCGAACCAGTACTATGAAAATTTGACAGGGACATGTAACCAACTCATTTTTTTCAATATAATTCTGAAACGGATAAAGCAATTAAGAGAAACACCAAGAAAGAAACCAGCAATTTGATTCCTTTTCGGTTCAACTCACGCGCACTTGTAGCAGAAAATTCTTATACCAAAGGTGGTGCTGCTGAGCAGAGTGAGACAAGTCAAAATCGGCAAGTTACTCCGACTCAAAATAGAAAACCAGCATTCAATGCGACTCCAAAAGTTCAGATACAGCAACCTTCTTATCCAAGAAGAAGTTTTTCTACAGTTCCTCCAGATACCCTGAAATTAGAGACGGAATCTAAACAATTTGAATCAGGCATCTCCCAAGGGACCTCAGAGGGTGCTTGGATCAAAACAGATACTCCATCTGATTTGCTCATCAATAGCCCTGAAAAATCTATGCTCCTACGCGATGGCGGCCCAATTTTCCGAATTCCTTCTGGTTCCAATGGGCTGACTTCAGGAGTTCAGAGGCAAGGTTCTTTTACATCCAATATCAGTTCCGCAGTCCAAGCAAAGGTTGAGTCTTTACGCCCGAATATTTACCCTGTACAAAATCTGGCTAGAGACCAAGGTTTCAATCTAAGGCAATTCATCAATAGACAAAACAATACGGTGTATTACAAATTAGTTGAAACATCAGCAAAGAAAACAGGTAAAAAACAATGTATTGTTACTTATATGATCCCTCAAAATTTCAGATAGCAACGAAAAAACAGAGACTCTGGCTAATTTTATTGAAACGCCCGGAAGACCTGCTAATATTAATTCATCAAGGAATGTTTTTTCAGCCAAAGGAGAGACCTCTCGTGGAGTAAATGGCCAGAGAATTCTTAGATTTAGCACTCCTCAGCGAGATCCTAAAAAAGTCGAAGCCTCTTTCGGATATAACCTGTCTTCTACGTTTCGGATGAGCACTCAAGATGATAGGGCTGAAAATTCTCAACTACTGGACAGAAGCAAAATATTAAATGAATCAGCAGATTCTCCGACTCCCTCTGATAAACAATCAAAAAACCAATACCTTGAGTTGAATATCCCAGGCAACGTGCTCGATTTAAAGCACAAGTAACTATTTGTACCACTATTTGATACTTATAAACTCTGCTAGTTTTGCTGACTCTGGGAAGCAACCGAGGCAAAAGACTCATAGCACGCCACCGCAAAACAAAGGAGGAGGATTCTTGCAGCCCAAAATTATGAGTTTGCAGTTCGATGGATGGCTGCGACCTGAATCAACTTCATATCGGATCAAAAAAGTCGCTCAGAAAACTGCAGAACCTAAATTTGAAACTCACTCGAATCAAGCCTACTCAGCTCAAATCAATTCTTTGATCCATTCATTCTATGGCCAAAGTGTCTTACAACCGCCAAATAAAATCAACAAGATTCCTGGCAAAAATTAACAATTCATCAGACCTTATTCCACGCAACTGATTAGGTACACCACCACCACAATAGTCTGATATTTATTTAGTTTTCTCATTTAGAATTCACTTTAATTTTAGTACAAACTTTAATATGATTTTTTATCTTCTTCTAGAAAGTTGTGCTGATATCTCATTACAGCATAATCATTCATAGTATTAAATATCTTATTTATGTTGAGTAATAATGATTTTTGTGAGTATTTTGTCTCATTGTCTTATGAATAAACCATTAACAATTGAATTGAAGAGAAATGGCTAAGATTTTTGATAGTCACGAGACAACTGCGAATATAGATGCTTTGAGGTGGTGATTCACGCAAAATATTTATTAACATCCTTAAGAACATATTTTCCAACCATAGTTCTCTCTTCCACTTTGTTGTAGCCTTCTATTAGAGCCTCTTTGCTAAAAGGTTTGGTAATAGAAATATTTGGAATCAATCGTTTTTCGTCGAACCATTTCGCTAGAGTTTCAAAGTGCTGATTGTAAGTCTCAAGTCTCTGTCTCAGGCGTGCCTTTAGTGAGAAATTTCCAAAAGCGACGACTGCTCGCTTTGAGAATCCTGCCCCTATACTGATAGGCTCTTGGAAGCCAGCAATGCCTGCGACGACTCCGAAAACGTTTAAGACATCGCCGATTTTCTTGAAAGAATCTTGGGTCATGTCAGCGGTGTTGAAAACATAATCAAACCCTTTCACCTCACCGTCAAATTTCTTGAGTTCCTCAGAGAATGGGTTTTTATGATTGATCACATAATCAGCACCCATTTTCCATGCAAATTTCTCAGTTTCTGGGCGAGAGGCAGTAGCCACGACCGTTAAGCCAGCAATTTTGGCAATCTGGATAGCTGCAGATCCTACACCTCCACCACCACCAATAATCAGAATCGTTTTTGAAGCATTAGCAGATGGGTCAAATGGTATTCCCATATGCTCACTAAAGGTCTCTAATGCTGTGCCAAAGACAGTTGTGATGCACGCTGTTTCAGTAGCCTCAAGCGATTTTGGAGCATGTGCAGCCTGTCTGTAATCAACAGCAGTGTACTTGGCAGCAGAACCATATAAACCTTGATAGGTATAGAAAACCAGGTCTCCTTCTTTGAAATTCTTTACATCAGAACCTATTGCAACAATTTTTCCAACGCCTTCGCAGCCTGGAACGAATGGAGTTGATTCAGAGATCTTATCAGTAAGCCATAAGCCGTACTTTCTGAGCTTTGTATCCAGAGGATTAAGACTTAATGCGTGATTTTCCACCAAAATTTCTGTTGATGCAAGTTCTGGGAGGTCAAATTCGACTTCTTTAAGAGTCTCAGCTCCGCCACCAAAAGCAGTGACTCCAATTGCTTTGTTTTTCTTCGGAAGAGATTGCATCAAAAGTCTTTAATCTTTGAAAGATTCCTATGAAATTTTATTTATAAAAAAGTTAGTCAAATTAAGGAATCATGGACGACCTCTGTGAAATAGAGATATTTTCTTTGATTGCATTTTGGAAGCCCATGAAGCGTTTGCTCTCCTGTAGTGACAGCGAGATGTGGATTTTGATTTGTTTGCTTATCAAGGGGAAACACATTCAATTAGACTATAGACTGACTCTCCTTTTAAGAATAGTTTCTATCATTTGTCTAAATTAAGGAATTAATTTAAGTGCTTCCTAATCCAGTCGCTGAATAAATAAAGTTCCATTAGCAACCAGAAACTGAGCCTTTGTTTATCATTCTGCTATGATGTAGCGATGTATGATGGTTGCGCTGTCAAAAATAGGCAAATTAACTTGAAATCATGGATCAAAATGTCTTCAGGTAAAACCAACATTAATATTTCGTGCCACAACAAGATCACTTTTATGTATCCACTAGGTATTTTTCTCATCATGCCAAATACAAAAGAAATTTCATGTTTCCCTTTGAAATTATATCATAGGATGTCTCTATATTCCCTGATTTCAAATTTCAAATCAATGAGAAAAAATAACAATTTGATTTTTGATAACTACGCAATGCTTTGCGCGACCAGCGCAATCAAAATGGTGTTTCCTATAAACTATGATATGTAAGTTTACCTTTACGATTTAGATTTATTTTGCTGAGCAATATTTTACTTCCTCGACCATTTGTTAAATTTTCGAAAATAAACCCAAAAAAAAGAGATTGAATTCTTTCTGCACAGCCCAGTATGTCAATATTCATGCACTTCTGCTCAAATCTCTCCCTACGTCCAAACACTTCTCTGATCAGATTGCGCATACATCACAAACAATGGCTGTTGTGACTTTGAAGAAGTGCATCAAGTTTTTTTGATGAAATCTGAGTCCTTTGGCGCACTTAATGGCCATATCTCATGAATTCAAATTTTCAGCCATTATTGCAATGCTTCATGAGGAGCTAAAATTTTTATTCGTGATATTTTAGGATGCACGGTGAAAATACTTTAGGTGTCGTTTTAGAAGCCGGAATTTCGCTTTTGTCAGCGCTTGGGTCCCTGGCGATCATCGTAATGTATTTAACTTACCCCCAGCTGCGATAATTCTCTTTCAAACTTGTCTTTTGTCTCTCAATTGCAGATTTGCTTGGTGGTTTCACAGAATTACTAAGTATAACTCGATTGTGGGACCCTGTGCCCCCTCCAGGATTATGCTTCTTTCAAGCTATCTTGTATTCCTACGCGGGTTTATGCTCGGTCCTTTGGGTGCTTCTTATTTCCTGGACGATGTATTCTTCCTCAGTTTTAGGACGGTAACAGTTGGCAAATTCAATGAACCGGTATATACTCTTCGGATTTGCGCTCCCAGCTGGCTGGGTCCTGATGTAAGAGCATCATTTTCATCCATATCCCTTTCATGTACTCATCTTTTTGTTAGACCAATAATCTGGGATACGTACGGAGACTCTGGACATGAGTGTTGGATTAAAACAAAGGATATCTCAAATCATTTACTCGGATTCCTCATGCTAATTGAATTCTATCTGCCTTTGTGGATTTCAGAAATACTCATGGTATTTTTCCTCTGCCGAATCATACGGTTTGTAAAGCTTGCGGTACCTCAAGAATCTGCCGAAATTATATCAAGACTAAAATGGTATCCTTTAATTCTGCTCATTTGCTGGCTGCCTGCCAGCGTGAGCAGGCTCATATCATTTTTTGTGGATGATCGGCAAATAACGGAAATTTTGGCATACATTCATGTTGTATTCTCAAGTATGGATGGTTTGCTCCATGTCTTGGTTTATGGATTGACCGGACCAGTGCGAGTTGTTCTTAAGGAGCAAGTTTTCAGATGCTTTTCTTCACCCTCAGAAGTACAAAAAGAGCAAGAATTGTCGGCAATTAGCAAAAAGGCTGCAATGTTATCCGAATATGAAATTGGAAGAAGAGATACTTTTGATGGTGTTCTTATATAACCGATGGAGACAGAAGAAAGCTCAGCTCGCTGGGTTTTTTGAAAATTTTTTTTGGGGAATTATATTTCATGAAATCAGATAGTTTAGATTATGGCCATTCAATGATTTTATAAGATGATGATTGGAAACGTAGTCAATAAAGCATGTATGAATGAAATCGAATAGTGAAATGCTCTTTTCTTCGCATTAAATGAACCTTCTTCATTATTGAAAGATGACTTGCTTTTCTATACCATTGCGTATCTCGACATCTCTAAGATTTCTATCCTTTATTTAGCTAGTTAATCGGTGTTCTTGTTGTTTCTTTCTAAATTGATATGCTTCGGATTTTTCATTCTTTGGCTTCCTTCCTTTCAAACTTCTTATTTGTTTTTTTGATAAAAGCGGATTATATTTATTTAAATATTTCGTTCAATTGACTGAAGGTCAAGAAAACCTGTGTACCATTCTAGCAGCTGATGTCAGACCAGTCGTTTCATGCAGGAGCAATTGTTTGGGGTAAAATCAGTGGGTATCCGTGGTGGCCAGCAAAAGTAATCATTTAAAAATGAGCAATCAAACAACCCATCTTTCTATTAGGTGCAAAGCGTCATAAGCAACAAACAATCAAAGAAATCTGAGGATGATATCTACGTCCTTGAATTCTTCCAAGACAATACAACGTGAAAACTCTTTTATCAGTGCACAATCTAACAATCAAATCACTAGTGCAAGGCTTCCACCTTCAAAACTCCTCACTTTCCAGGAAGGACTCGCTAAAATGCCTCAGAAACCTCCTATACAATTGAAAAAAGCACTTGCTCTCGCTAAAAACGAAATTAAACCGAATTCTGAAGAAGCAAGTTTGAATTATTTTGTTTGAATCTATTTGATTCTCTTTTTGGAAGAGGCCCTTGTGACGAACGAAAAAATAAGTGCAACTACATCTGAGAAGAAAGAGCCGAAACTTGTAATTTGCACCATTGCAATGAGATCTTGATGTATTTAGAAGGATCAGGGAACACCAAAGAAAAAACCTGGGCGGAAACCTCTAAAAAAACCGGAAGAAACCCTAGTACCGGAACTGAAGAAGAAGAATACCATTCTAAAAGCAACAGGTGCAAAGAAAAAATTGGAGGAAAAAAAGAAAGAGTCAAGGTTAACCAGAGATGAGAGAGCATCACTGCGCACGACTCAGGCAGACCTTTCGAAAAACCAAGAAGACGCTGAAATTACTTCATTACAATCAAAACTAGCTCGTGGACGCAAAAAAGCAGAGAATGACAACCTCCCAGAAAAAACTCAACGAGAGAATGAAAGTATGTGTATAGCCAATAATAGCTGGATAAGTCAACTTTTGTTGAGCAGGTGAACTGTTAGAGAACGAAAAAACAAGTAAAAAAGTGAAAAAAGGAACAGAAAATGAAGAGAAAGTTAAGGAAATGCTGAGTTTGAATCAGATTGTTCAGAAAATAAAACAGGCACTAACTAGCTTAAATCAAGAACTCCAAAATCGAGACTCATCGGAACTGAGAAATGATGTGCTTGAGCTTTTAGATGAAATACTCGAAAATATACATGGAATAAGTTTTAGAATGCAAGAATTTACAGACAGTTCTTTCGGAAAATATGTCAACGCATTACATACAGTCCTGGTCAATTGCAAACGAATGCTCCCCTCAAAAGTAACTTGGATGATATTATCAAGCTAATCCTTAATGTTCAGGGATTGAAAATTTTGAATACTTTTGGCGCACTTGGAATCAGTATTAAAAATCAGATAATTCAACAAGTATGTCATTTACTCAAATTACCATTAACGGCATCGACTAATTAGTGTTTTGGTGTGCATGATATATACATCCCGCCATTTGAAATGAAGAAAAGCGAAAGCAAAGGAGGTATGTTTCTTAAATCATAATATTTTTCGACGAATTGCCTTTTGATAATATAGAGAATAAAGAAAACACCGTTTTCAGATTATTTACAAGAGCGCATTTCTCAAATATAGATGAAGGAATAATTGCAGTTAAAGTCGAACCTCAAGAAGAGAATCGTACTAAAATCATTAGGATTGTGCAAACTTAAAGTATATTTTAGCTCAAACTTCGGCAATAACATCAACGCAACGAACCGAAACAACCGCTAAATTTGAGAAGTTTTTGAGTGCAAAGTATAAAATGTCCAAAACAAATGCTCAGGAAGTAGCTGAGAAAATTGAATCGTATGTTCGGAAAAACAATGGATTTTCTCTTTCTACCTACCTTTCAACTTTCAAAGTCATAATAGCTGGATTGAAGGTATCATTGATGATTTAATTCGTGAGACTGATTTTTAACGAAAGGACGGATCTATCCCTGAGGACTTGTTCAAAGATCAGCCAGACATAGAAGCAATAGAAAATTCTATTAGGTCTACTCTGCAACAAAGCAGCGGTCGTAAAATTTCAAGACCTGATGAAATTAACTAGCACGTAGATAATACCAATCCCCACTTTTTTTCGAAATTTTTGACGTATCTTTCATACATATATACCGATATATTTGTTGGCTTAAATAACTTTATTTGCAAATCTCAAAGTTAATTTTTTGTAAGAGCTAACGTCTGAAGCAAATCAGTCATTTCAAAATAGCTAATGGAGCTGAGACTAAGATTTGAGAAGATCAGTAGATATCTAGCTGGCTTTTGGGTTTGTGAAAATTATAGTAGTAAGTAGAAGAATTAAGCTATTGCGACGACCTCGTTTGAGGAGCTTCGTTTAAGAAATTCATTTATCTATTTGTAGAAATCAATTTTTTAGATCAAAGCAAAAAAGCTGGTTGCTAGGATCTCTTATTTCATAATCTTCCTGCAAAGCTTGAAGTTCTGATAGGAGCCGCCTTTGAGTGAGAGTTCAAACTACAGAATGGGGTCAGGTAATATCCGATGCTGAGTACAATTAATATAAAACGTCTGTAACTTTCTGTTTAGAGACCAAAAAAATAAGAATTTCAAGCTACGTTGATAGCTCTAATCATAAACACAATGATAAACAGTGCCAAATACTAAAATTGTTTTAAGTCGCGAGTTCCTCCAGCTCTTTAAGGAAGTTTTTAGATTGAGTAATCAGAGCACGATTAATGATACACCACCATACTCCCACAGTGAGAACCGACAGCACTGTTAAGACCACGTAGCCAGTATGCACGTAATTCATGAGCTTCAAACTCATTTTCTCAATCGCGATTACTCCTGCTAGGTAGATGATTGAATGTATAATTCCCACCCCAGAAAACACTCCTCCCACAATGATGATAGCAATTCGAATACCTCGATCAGAATCATCACCTACAAAAACAATGAGAACAGTAATTTAATTAGCAAGCTTACTCATATTTTGTGCGCTGCTGTTATCAATTCCATCGCCTCTATTCCGATTGCGTCCTTGATTTCTGCCATCATCCGGACCTTCAGGGCCACCTTCAGTGGGAGGGCCTTGGGGACCGCCACCGCCTTGAAGCAGACGAGCTCCATTTGATAGAGTACCATTATTTGGGTCCTTAAAAGGAGAATGAGGAGGATTCCCGATAGGATTATTAGGATTTAATCCGAGTCCAGCATTAACACAGAAGAAGATTCCAACTCCAACTACAAGTAACGAGAGGAAAAATCCCACTAAATTTAAATTAAGTAGTTTCTTTGCTTGAGGAGATCGTGTGCCTCTTGAATTTCTATTCTGATTGCTTAGTTGCTCAGAGGAACCTAACTCCACGTCTATCTGCACAATGTTTGTCGCGGAATTTTTTTGTTCTTGTCCGGAAGGCATATGAATTAAATCTTTCACTGGCATGTCGACAGTAAGATCATCGATTGTTGATGTCCTTGAAAGTATCTTTCTTGCGAAAGGTGGAGGGTGATCACCAAGATTTATGGGAGAAAATTCTTCTTCATCCTTCGTTCTTTGCTTCGAGAATTCAATCTCTTTGGCAGCTTCCATCTTTGTTTTTTCTGTATTTTTTTATTTATTTGAGCTGTTGATTTAGTTTGGTATTTAAAGATCCACCTTACGTTTGATAGGACGATCAGAAATGATGATTTAATTTTTTAATAAAAAGCACAAGCTCCGAGCGCTAATTTTGACGTATGAAAAATAGCTCAAATAAACAACGTATAATTTATGAGACAGAACATCTCTCTTAGTTGACTATGTGAGTTACACAAAACATGTCTTGTATGATGAAAGACAATCAAATAGAGAGAAAAAAACTCAATAGAATTATTGTTGATAGAATCCAATCGCAATTCATACTGATTACTTAAATCGAGCAAAATTCTGAAACAATTTCAATATGAAGAAACTAGACGAATAGACTTGTCTGACTTTATTCGAAGTTCTATAGGGTATTACTCTCCTCAATTGGAAATTCTGAGAAGTTAAAGAATTTTGTTTGAGATCAGAAGCAAGTTTAGCAGCATAACAATATATTCCATGGAAGTATCTCATATCGTTATATTTGTAAGATCGTAATATGTTCCAATAACTCGTTGACCCTCTCCTCATTCTCTGAATAATTTCTTCGAGAACACCCGTTTATCAACAAAACTTTCATCCATACTACACTTTGAATGACTTCCAGAGGGATGAGTATCATTCGGCACCCACAAAATTTTAGGGGCTATACTATCGATGATTTTGTGATAAAGAAATGGCAACTATTAGTCGCTTCTGAATCTCTTTGCATCTATATTACTCATAGAGTCAAGGGAGTTGAATGAGCATCAATGCTACTCGCAATATGACTCTTCCCGGTATTATGTATTTCATGCGAATAGATGCAGTAACTAACTGACGTGATTCTCTTAATTTTGTAAGTTCTTGGTTGTTTTTTCTGAATTACGAGAATAATTGAACTTTTCTAAAATTATTATTGAACCGAATTCGCCCAATATCATGGTGGAGAGTCCTTCCTTGAGTAAAGAACTAAAAGCAAGTGGTTCAAGAGCAGAATACAACCATTATGAAAGGGCCACAGTCTTCTTTTATACCAGCGAGTCCGAGAAGATTAAGATACTTCTCTTTTCAAATCAATCCACCACGTTTACAACTCCTCAGGCGACTTTCTTGGGAGTGGATGGAAGTATTGTTTTTACCGCTGCTCGTGCAGTTGTTGAACAGACAAACGGCATGGTTTGCGATGAGATTCTCAAAGCCATCAATGAAAAAAGGTCAATTTCAACAAAAGATCTTCTATTCGCGAAAGTACTTTGATTCTTTCATGACAGTTTCTAAAGCAATTGATTTTCAGAATTTGAGCATCCCTGAGCTTTGGGAAAGTCCTCAATACAACGAATTCCTAAGGAAATTCACTGAAATCAAATGCCAGTTTGATGATATCGAAGGTCAGATGTACTATTTCCTGAAGATCAATCCAATCGACACTGACCTATTGAATGCTGCAGTCAAAGAACTAAACGTCACCCTCTCTTTCAAATGGTTCTCAACAGAAGAATTACTCCAAATTTCTTCTGGTTACCAGATCGAAAAAGCTATTCAACAATTTGCAGCTATTGTAAACATCCCTGAGCACATCAAGCAAACGGCACTCTATCATGAGTTGCCACTAGCTGAGCAAAATGTGTATATACTACTCATTTATAAGAAGACGCATATCGAATTTGAATATTTTATTGGACATCTCCCAGCATTGTACCTTGGAATTTACAGAAGGAATAGGGAGACTTGGCTGATATTTAATCCTGCAAGAGATGAATATCCATCAGAAGATATCCTTAAAATTGCAAAAGGTATCTCAAAATGTTTTGAGAATTCTTCTTATCATTTTCAAAGGTGTTATCATCCCCGGAAGTACCGCATCAGCTTATCAGGATGATGAATGGCTCGTCAAAGGGCGAGCCTGGCTGAAGAAATTCTACGAGAGTGACATTAAAACGAAAATCCTCGGCATTTGCTTCGGGCAGCAAATTCTGGCGCATACTTTGGGAGGGAAAGTCGATTTAATAGAAGAGAGAAAAACTAATCCTCATTACTATGTCGCGTGGGTTGAAGATGTCGAGCTCTATCCCGAGTTATTTGACCTGAAGTTTATGAAAAAGAATCGCGGAATCATCTCTGAAAAAATTCGGATATCCGAGTTTCATCGTGATGAGGTGGTCAAACTTCCAGAACAATTCCTTTGTCTTGGGTAATATTCTAGTGAAACTTCTCACTAACTAAAAAAAATTCTAGAAAATCACGGTCGTGTGCTATTGAGGTGACCGCTTCAAAGAATGAAAGGTATTTTGGCGTGCAAGGGCATCCGGAGTTTTCAAGAGACTACCACTTGGCCAGAAGGATAATCGCATTTGCTTACGTTATCGACAAGATAGAGCTGACTAGAGAGGCATTCGAGGAAGAATTCAAAAAAGAATGTGGAAAGCCTGAAGAAGCACTCAAAGAAATTTTCCCTTCGCGTAAAATGACATATGACTTCATAAAATTTGAAGATGAATGATTTCACAAGGAAGTAAAGTTATGTGCTTTAATTATTAGTTCAGATATCGGCTATTTCAACCGAAATGAACGGATTATGTGCGTTTTTATAGGGATAATCATCAAAATTATGAAAATTACTCCAATATACTTCCAATAGTTTTCTTAACGTCTTTCCAAAATCATCAACATTCTGGGTCGGAAGGAAGAATGCGAAGTTTGAGACCAGAAAATGTGTCTTCATGAATGAAATTTCACAATACCAAATTAAAAAACGCTTTTCAGAGCTTTTCTAAGTGACTCAACGCATGAGTGTGGTCGTAAAGAAATGAGTCTCGATCTTGATGCTATCATTTACAACCTCAAATGTATTTGTTGAATAATCTAGTTTCTCAAACCAAAAAAGAATGTTAATGACTTGGACAGAGAAAGACTCTCATCATTTGCAGCTTTTTTAGGAAAGTATGATTAATACCATTTTTATTATTAATTCAAAAAAAAAAAATCTGAAAAGGAAAAATATCAATACTTTTATCCTAACGCGAAACTATTTCGTTCTGCTCTCATGGGTACATGCTGCTCGAATAATAAAAACCGCTATAAAGTTCGCCGTAAAGCCTTCAGACCCACGACAATTTCAATTTCAGATATAAAAACTGTTTATGATTTTCACAAAGTTCTGGGTAAGCCGCAAATTTTCGATGATGTTGCTCATCTCTTTTTAGGTCATGGACACTTCGGAACCGTTCGTTTGGCGACTCCTAAAGGAGCGAAAAGTCCTGTTCTCGCTATTAAAAGCATCGCTCAAGAAAAAGTTCAAAAAGATGGAGAACTTTTTCAAAGAGAACTTGAAATTCTGCGTGATCTTGACCATCCGAACGTAATCAAATTCCACGAGTGCTACCAAGACAAGACGAGCTTGCATTTTGTGATGGAGTACTGCAGTGGAGGTGATCTTATGGACAGACTCGCTGTTCAAAAAAAATTTACGGAAATAGAAGCCGCCAAAATAATGGGCAAAGCTTTCGCAGCGGTGAACTACCTGCATGAACGCTATATCATCCACAGAGACATTAAACCCGAAAATTTTCTTTACGAGAGCCAAGACCTTGACGCTGAGATAAAGATTATAGACTTTGGGCTCTCTCGATTTGCAATGCCTACTCAAAAACTTAATAGCCAAGTTGGAACTCCTTACTACATTGCTCCTGAAGTAATACGAGGAGAGTATAATATGAAATCTGATTATTGGAGTTTGGGTGTCATGATGTATGTTCTCCTTGCCGGCAAACCTCCTTTCGATGGAGAAAGCCCAAGAGAAGTAGCGAGAGCAATTTTATATCAAGATCCGGATTTCTCTGACAAACACTGGGGACATATTTCCAAAGAAGCAAAAAGTCTCCTTGTAAGCCTTCTGCAAAAATATCCGGAAGATAGGACGACTGCGAAGAAAGCTTTACAGCATCCTTGGATAAAAAATCAACAAAAGAAGGTTACTATGGATGCCGATGAAGCAGAACTAGTCCTTGAAAATCTAAAGAAAGTCTCTATCAGAAAGAAATTCAAAAAAGAAGTACTAGATATCCTCATCAGTCATGTAGATAGGCAGAGCCTCAACAAGCTAAGGGACGCATTTAAGTATTTTGACAAAAAAGGTACAGGGAGGATTTCGATTGCTGACTTAAAGCAAGTTGTAAAGGAGCAAGGCCTTGTTGTTACAAATGAGCAGTTAGACGAGATTATCAATAAGCTTGAAATAGATGGCAGCCAAACGATAGGATACTCCGATTTCATTATGGCGGCAATTGATACTAAACTTTACCTGAAGAGGGAGTTACTTGCGGAAGTGTTCAGCCATTTCGATGTTGATAACTCTGGGTATATTGATGCAAAGGACCTCAAAGAGGCCATGAAGAGGGTCGCTAAGCAAGTTCCTGAGGATGAAATTTCAGAAATGTTGGCTGAATGTGATACATCGGTGAAGGGAAGAATAAGCTTTGAGGATTTTTGCAAACTGATGAAGCTTGAAGAACCAGCTCAGAACCGAAGAAAGACAAATTCTAAAACAATCCCAGCCAGTAAGTTGACAACAAACGCTGAGTTTTTTCTTGGTCCCCAAAAATCCTACTTTGCCACACGTTAACCGAACTATTCATCATTGTCTCTTTCGAGAGAGTCTGGTTGTTTGGCTAATTTAAAGTGTCCTGCTGCACGTCATCAATGAGGCTATTTTACGAATAAATTTATATGAAAGGGTTCCTGCCAGTTATAAGTAAATAGCATTGATATTTAAATAATACACTAGTTATTGGAAATAGATGAAATGCGTTTTTTTGTTACCTATTAGTATTGCATCGGAACTGGAATTTTAAAAAAATTTACAGTAATAGTTAAATAATGCATATGATCATCTTATCAGAATTATAGAATTATGCTCGGTTGGGTTGATTATGATTTTTGGGTCAAAGTTGCAGTATCACAAAAAATTTTTGGCTTCGTTTTCATGGTACCCAGCCCCTTATTTTATTGCTCTTTATTTTATTTTATCCAAGGAAAATCACCTTTTTAAAGCTGATCCAATAATAATCAAACTTTATTTGCTTTTGTTGCTACATGAATGGAGGCAGAACATCTCAAGTCAAAACTTAATACCTCCAGCTCTTTACTCAATGATTGGTTTGTAATTCAGCCTCTTCAAACACACCTACGAGCTCCACCTCAAAAAAGACCAGTCACTGTAAATAAAGAAAGATTGAGTCACCAACTCGATTTCAATCGCTCCGTTGAGAAAAGAGTTGTTCTAAGAGGGACCAAGTTTAATCAAACTCTAAAGAAACTCAAAATGCTCGAAGTGAACCAAATACCAAAAATGCACGCAATAAGAGCCAATCCCATGAACGATCACACAAGACGAAGTAAGAATGCAGATCATCAAAATAATATGACACCCGTCATTTGGTGTCTGAAGCGGAATAAATCAATGCCTGTAATAGGCTTAGAAGAGAAACAATTCCAAACAAACTCCCAACTTATGAATTCTGAGAAATTGTCAAGTAAGAGGACCAACAACAAGGAAGGAACGGAAGTTGAAAAACCTCTTAATATGGCCACGTCGACTCAACCGGTGTTCAACCCTGTGACTCGTATTGTCGACCAGGGAGTTTTCCATTCTTCAAAATCCAATTTTTTCAGCGCTAATTCGAAACGCCCTGAAACAGCACAGTATTCAAAGTCGGATCCTCTTGCCAAGAATACATCTGCACTAATGCTTGCGCGTGATGATTTGCATTCTTCACTCCCACAGAATAGGATACGGATAAGGACAGCAATCCCAAAAGCCAGAAGTGCTGCTGCCTCAAAACTAAATACTCCTCAGCGGTCACCAACCGATCAAAAAAGCTTTAAAGAACTACTGCAGCGAGCACAAGAGGATAGGAAAGCACATACGGCTACTGACTGGAAAAAATTTTCAAAGCAAACGAATCGACATCATGATCTAATGAGCAGTACCCAACAGAGAATAGCTACAAATGAGTCTAATTTTGCTGAGGTCAACGACGGAAAAACGCGCTCTAAATCTGCATTCTTTAGAGCCCATAGAGAATCTATGATTAAAGACACCACTCAACAAGTAGAAGAAGAATGGAATCCGTTTACTGAAGAAAGATTACCAACTCTTGAGCAGGAAATGAATAATCAAGAAGATCATCACCGTATTCAGGAGAATGATATCATACTGGCTTCGGAAGACTTGTCAGCCCAGGAAGAAGAATTGCTTCAAAAAGAAACGGCTCCGTTCCGAGGGAAAAAGAAAGCGCACATCATTATCCAGAAAAAGCCTGCACAAAACACCTCGAAACGGAGAGTTCATTCGTTAGATCCTGAATTCGACACAGATGATGTACACCAACTCAAAATAAGGATGGATGACCGCAGACTTTTTCTGAGACCTTTGCCAATCCATATGCCTGACATCTCGATCAACCTCATTGGAGGGAAGTTTAAGACTCGTTGGAGAATCCTTCGAGAAAAGCTAATGTATGCTTTGACGAAACTAAGATCGTTGAATATAAATCCAAAAATAGTACTTTTTCGATTTCTTCTCACTTCTGCTAATCTCGATCTCTTCTTCTTAAGTTTTTCTACCAGAGGAAAATTTTTAGCAGCAAACCCTATACTCGACCCAATTCGAAGACATTCATAGATGCAGCAAAAGATGGAAACGCTGACGCAATCGAATGGGCTCTCTTTCGAGATCGATACCTCGTCTGTGAATTCGATCATGTAAGTTTTTTTGACATTGATCACTCGAAGATTTGAAAACTAAATTTCTACATATATACAGGCCAACATGACTGCCTTGCATTGGAGTGCAAGAAGAGGGCATACAGAGGTGGTAAAGTTATTGATCGAAAACCATTCTGATGTAGAGGCCAGAGATATTGTAATCAATTTTGATTATTTGTGCTTTAAATTAACTTCATACAGGTGGGAAGGACGCCTCTTTATTATGCTGCTGAATATAAGCGAATTGAGGTACAATCTCCTCTCTTCAAAATTTGAAAATTTTCGATCTCAGACTCTAAAACTGTTGTTGGCAGCGAAAGCTAGCCCCTGGTCTACTTTTGACTACAGTCTACACGAGTGTATGGCAGAAGACGCGATAATAAAATATTATATACGAAAAGCAAGATTAGTAAAGAGCTTTCTTGATGAACCTATATTAACGATTGCTCAAGATCCATCTCGGGCTAAAGATGCTAAGACCTTTCCAAAGGCAAACCTTTTGGTTGAGTGAATCCCGCGTATTAATGGAGGCTCCAGTTAAAAATAACAAAAACTTGTGACAAATCCGAGAGATCGTGGAATAATTATTAATCTTGTCAATGGAACATTTTAATTAAACGGATTTGGGATTATCAAATTAGAGTATCCGACTAATCCTCTTCCTTCAGAGCTAATTTATTTAATTCATAAAATGCAGACACAATTAAATGGAAAAATTTGAGGAAGAAGAAATACAATGAAACTTGTTTTGGAAGTTTTCAATGATAACATTCTTTGTCCAGGAGAACCAGTGTCCAGGTCGCAGTGGATGGAGAGTCTTAGGTTCATTCATTTAATGATTTTTTAAAAACGATCTCTATTTAGTTTGTATGAATTTGCACCTTAGCTATTGAGGAGCATCCACTGTTGTAAACCATGCCCTGATCCAGTTTCATATCAAAGATTTTATTTCGTTAGGGATTTCTCTACATAAATGTTCAATCCCCTTTAATTGCTGAAAAGGCTTAATGAGATCGAGGCAAAAAGAGCATAGAATATGGAATTGACCAAATGATGTCCAAATTACAGAATTCAGGCAAAGAGTGATGATAATATTTTTTGCGACAGTGTCGACTGCAGCTGTTAATCAAGTCAAAATAACGCAAGAATTCGAAATTAACCAATAATTTGAAATTAACGCAAGACTACAAACATAACTTTAGAAGAAATTATGATAACAATTTTCTGAACTAAATGTAAATCAAAGAGATGGCAATTTCAGAGCTTTACGACTGAAATCACCAACTGCGAAATCGGCAAGAATTTATAAGAGTTTTGAATATATAAGAATTTTAACCGTGCTGCTAAGTTAATCGTTGACACAAAAAATAAATAAGATTTT
>ENA-UOTX01000836-UOTX01000836.1-compost-metagenome-genome-assembly--contig:-NODE-836-length-28944-cov-27.222919_pt1 | contig 28944 bp, 36 predicted proteins | sample MGYA00238143_ERZ746982 | MGnify/ENA primary metagenome ERZ746982 (study PRJEB28758, sample SAMN06268862) | compost metagenome | isolation source: single cell | place: USA: California, Emeryville, Joint... | reverse complement strand
TTGGTCCAGTAAAATTGAAGTAACAATAATGCTCAAGAGTATATAATAAAACTGCTGCCCAAGTTAAACGAAAATCGAAAAATTACTCAAAACAGGCTTCTTAACGAGGAAGATATAGAAAATGCCTTTTAGATGACTCAGAACTTATCAGAATTGGAGTTCTGTCAAGCAGTGCTATCTAATCGTACCTGTATTATGTGTGGACCGAGCCAATTCTATAGCTAGATAAATTCAGATCCAAACACGTCTGAGAACGGAGAAAAGAGGAAGATTTAGAGTAGTCAGAATTGTCCACGCTCATGTATAACAATGACCTAAGCACACTGAGAGGACAATACAAGACTACCTAGAGAAAGTACTTATGGACATTATTAATAATCCTTCCAGGTTTTAGCTGAGAATGAAAAGTATATAAGCAATAAGATATCACACTAAATTGTTAAGCCTACATAGCCTGAGTCCCTTGATGATATTGAATTTCAGTTCAAAATGCATAAAAATCAGACATAGTCTCAATTTTGCTTTGGCGTGCTATAACTCCGCATTACTGTGATAACGCATAACATAAAAAAATTATTGAGTTTAGGATGGGTCTTTAATTACCGAAATATTGCTGTCTAAGTCAAAATTGAACATTTTGATTGCTGCTCATATTTCTACTAAACGCTCTTATCGAAAATGGAATTTGGCATTTTTGCATGAAATAAATCACAACAAATTTCAATAATGGAAGAATAGTTCTTAAATTAGAGAATATATCTCTATAAACACGCGATAGTTCTCTTTAGTACAACTTTCAATACTGTTTGTCATGGAAATCAAAGCAAGAAATTAAATTTTATCTTTGGAGGCTACTACATAATGACTTCTGGAGTCTCTATTACATCTTTCCATATTCTTGCAAGACTTGCTCCAAGTCTGGTGATTGTTCATATATTTTTTCGATCAGTAATCCAGTCAACTGATCGAACTCTTCGGTTTTCGTTCGAAAACCGTCATCTTTTTTCACTTGTTCTGCTATTGCATATCCAAGAATCTTATCTGGATGATCGTCAAAGCCTCCAAGACCTTCTTTCCTCAATATCTCCACTCTATTATGAAAAGCTAAGCCAGAAATATATATATATCACCTTACTTCGCAGCAACTACCTCATCTGTACTAATTAAACGAACGAAATAATCCCAATCACCACTTTGCATTGATTTTTGCCACACCTCATTTAATTTGTGGGCATGAGCTCTAGCTGCTTTCACATGAATTTCCAATGCTCGCTCTGGGGTTAAGAACTCTGGGATTGTGGCTGTGACATCGAGATGTCCTTCAGCCACATGAGATGTCAGCTCTTCAAAAATCGCGTCATATTTGCTTTGCACATCCCTGATGGAAAAAGGCGTTCAAATAAGTTTAGACAAGAAATATGCAATTTACTTATCGTTTTTGTATACTTCCATAATAGAGTGGTTATAATCCTCTCTATCCACTTTGTATTCTGCTAGCACCTGATTTGTGATGCGAGAGATGTGTCGTTTTCCTGGTTAACCCAAATGAATATAGTTTTATCGGGAATTTGATGTTACCTCTCTCAAGTACTTCCTGTTTATACTGTGAAGGAACGCTTTTCAGGTTTTCGACCACTAAAAATCCCTGGACTTCTCCTGCCATTGTGCTCCATATTGGAAATAGCTCTCTTCTCGTTGCTGTGAGGATCTTTATTAAGAGATCCTTTGGTAAGCCCTTTTCCTCTGTAATTGACGGTTCCTCTATACTTGATGGTTGTTCTCTGGTTAATAACTTTCTCCATATATAATAGGATGCTCCAAAGACTGCAAGTCCTATTCCTCCGAGAGCAAGATATCGCTTTAGATTTGTATTTGAGGCAGTTGTCTTTGTTTCCATTTCAGCCACGGATTTATTTTTTTATTTCAATATGGGTTGTTTTTTTTTTATTGAGACTCAATATCAAAGCTTAAATTAAAAAGGAAATCTTATTAAGGATTCAAATCATATCATATTTTGAATATTCCACTTGTTTTCAATTCCAGACTTTGTTTGATTCATTATATCGAATAAGTGTTATCTCAGTCTAACATTCACTTATCTGCTAAAACAATAAAGATTTGAGATATTTTCTGGACGCTCTTCGAAATTTCTCCTTATGAGCAAGAGATCAGCTTTTCATTTCTTTAAGATTGATGCAATCGTAATAATGAGATACATCATTAAAATAAAATACTTCCAGATGTTTCTTCTCATCTTATTCGCTACGTATGATATATCGTCCCTCAGCAACGAATTTGTCGTTTTTTTTTTTGTTGTTGTTTTTTTAACTATTCTTCTCAACTGATTATTGAATAATCGACGAAAATATGACTATTAGATCCACTAAATTGGACAAATTGGACTGGAAAGAGATTCGGTAAAGGTTTTAAGGATTTTTTTCTTTGTAAATTGTTGAGTGATACACACATTCATTGTTTCACAATCTCTGGGTACACATTCAGCAAATCCATCAAAAACAAATTAAAACCTGTGTCAAATTTGCTACTTATCACAGACTTTAAATAAGACGGCATGAAGTCTTTCCGACCTCGGAGCCCATTGAACCCTTCCCGAAATTCAGAGTAATGTAGCCCATTGGAGCTGGCACTATATCTCTCCCATATTCCTCAATGTATAATTGCAAGCATAAGCCTCGCTCGTATATTCTTTTCACTAATTGTCTAGCCCCACGAATGAGCTCTTCTATTTTCATTCGATAGCCATCATCTTTTCTCATGTATGACACTATTGCGTATCCCAGGATCTTATCGGGATGATCTTCAAAACCATCAAGTCCTTCTTTCTTCAATACTTCCACTCTACCATTCAATCTAAGCAAGTCAATACAAAATAACACCTTACTTAGCTGCAACTACATCGACACTACCAATTATTCGAGCGATATCTTCCCAATTACGGCAATGAAGCGATTTTTCCCATACTTCGTTTAATTTCCTTGCGTGAGCTTTAGCTGCTTTCAGAAAAATTTCAAGTGCTCGTTCTGGAGTTAAAAACTCTGGTATCGTAGCTTTGGAATCAAATTTCCCTTGAGCAACTTCATTTGTTAGCTCTTCAAAAATCGCGTCATATCTGGCTTTCACATCCCTAAATATTGTCATCAAGTATTTGAAAAGGCAAGAAAAGGGTGATTTACTTATCGCTTTTGTATACCTCATAAAGAGAGTAATAATAGTGCTCCCGATTCACTTTGAATTCTGCTAGCACCTGATTTGTGATGTCGGTAATGTGCCTTTTTCCTGTGTTATTAAAACCAAAGTAAATAGGAATAGTTGATTTTATAACGGTTTACCTCTCTCAAGTACTTCCCGTTTATACTGTGGAGAAGGGTTCTTCGGATTCCCAGTCACTAAAGATCCCAGTATTTCTCCTGACATTGTATTCCACAGGGGAAATAGTTCTCTTTTAGTTTTGGTGAGGATCCATAGCATGAGGCCCTTCGACAGCGTTCCTAGCCACCTCGATATGCGCCCATATACATAGTAGGTTGCTCCAAATACTGCAAGTCCTATTCCTCCTACAGCTATGTACCGCTTTAAATTCGTTTTTGATAAAAAAGCTTTCTTTTTCATCCTCCTGTAAATTTTTATTTAACTGTACTTGTTTTAATTAAGACTCAGTCGGAACAAATAAATTAATACGATTTCTTAATAAAAATTCTGTGTATTCGCTACGTGCTGATGTCAGGTATCACATCGCGGAAATTTATAGTTGAGAATGATATGCTAATTTGTCACGATATGTAAGCCGACATTCGATATCTGGTAATTTTTCATTGAATCGATAGAATTATATATATATCAAAATCAATTTTTTCTGTTAATTAGTTCGAATAGCTAAATTTTATCGGCTGAGGCTGCTGGAAGAGTGACTTCTTGAGCATCGATTAACCCTTTTCCAAGTTCTTCAAAGGCTTTTTCCACGTCTGGATCCTGATTGTATATTGTTGTCAGTAACTCTCCCACTTGACGAAAGAGCTCTTCCATTTTCATTCGAAAGCCGTCATCTTCGCAATATGATTGGGCTGCACATCCAAGAATCTTATCAGGATGATCTTCAAAGCCATCAAGTCCTTCTTTCTTCATTACTTCCACTCTTTTATGAAATTTTTAACTAATTAATACAAAAAGCACCTTACTTCACAGCAACTAGTTCCACACTGCTAACCACCTGATTGAAATATCCCCAATCACAACGTTCCGTTGATTTCGGCCACACTTCGTTTAATTTGGTCGCATGAGCCTTAGCTGATTTCACATAAATTTCCAATACTCGCTGTGGTGTTAAAAATTCTGGGATTGGAGCGTTCCTGTCTACCCTTCCTTCTAACATCCCAGACATCTCTCCATAGATAGCATCTAACTTGAGTTTCACTTCCCTAATAGATTAGACGGCTCAAAAGCATGCATGTAATGTTTTCTTTACTTGTCATTCTTGTACACCTCAGAAAGAGAGTAATGATAATCATCTTGATCACCTTGAGTTCTGCCAACACCTGATTGGTGATGTCATTGATATGTTTTTGCCCTGATTATGCCGATTAATAGTGAAAAATTAGATGTTATAAGGCAAACAGATTACCTCTTGCAAGCACTTCCTGTTTCACTTGTGCGGGAAGGTTCCTCAGACCAGTTTCTTGTAAAAATCCCATGCATTCTCCTGACAATGCATTCCACAGGGGAAATAGTTCTCTTTTCGTCATGGTAAGGATTTTTAATACAAGCTCTTTCGGTAAACGTGTTCCTTTCACACCTGATCGATTTCCTTTGATCACCTTACTCCATATATAGTAGGATGCTCCAAATATCGCAAGTCCTATGCCTCCTAAAGCTATATAGCGTGTCAAGTTCTTGCTTGAAGATGCCGATTTTGGCTCCATGAGTTATAAATTTTATTATGAGATGATTATGCAGGTTAAATTTCACATAACAGAGTACAGATTGCTCTCCATAATACAACTTAACTGATAATTAATACACAAGATATTTTGCTTATCTTACTACTGGAACCATTTTTCTTATTGCTAAGCAAACGCACCCCACAAGAACACGAAAATCTCGCTATCTAAAACGAAATCATCGTTACGATCGACCTGACCGGACAAAAGTCACAACGAAGGAATTCGAGCTTCTATTATCCTCTCTGAATGGAGTATCTGTAATTCAAAACTTTCTTAAAATATCTCACTCATTTTCCCAAATACAATTAGGATGAAATTCTTTCTACTTCAATATGTTTAACATAACAGTTTTTACCATAGAAAATCATTGTATGTATCTATATTTTATCCTTGGAAGCGCATGGAAGAACGACTTCTGGAGTTTCTATTTCATCTTTTCCAAATTCTTCTATTGCTTTTTCCAAATCTGGATCCCGAAGAAATATTTTATCGAGTAACCCCATTGTTTGGTTGGTCAATTTCTCTAGTTTCATTCGATAGCCTTCATCTTTACTCGCAAATGATGACATTGCATATGCAAGGATCTTATCAGGATGGTCTTCAAAACCATCAAGACCTTCTTTTTTCATCACTTCCACCCTATGATAAGTAAAATCTCTGATGAATCGATGTTAGCAAAGATCTTACTTTACAGCAACTAGCTCCGGATCACCAATTAAACTATAGAAAGCCTGTTGATCAGCATTTTGAATTGCCACTTGCCCAATTTTATTTAATTGTCTCATGTGAGCCTGAATTGCTTTCACAAATATTTCGAGCGATCGCTTTGGAGTTAAAAACTCTGGAATTGTAGCTTGGAGACTTAATCTCGCTTCTACTACGCCATTCAGCTCCTCTGTGATCGCATTTAGCCGCTGATTCACCTCTCTTTTGGTGATAAACTAAAAAAGACAATACGAGTTATTTACTTATCATTCTTGTACACCTCGTAAAGGGAATAGTTATAGTTGTCAGGATCCACCTTGTATTCTGCTAGCACTTTCTTTGTGATGGTAGATATGTATTGTTGTCCTGATTACCCAAAATAAGTTATATTGCATGAAATTGTAAGAAAAAAGTTGACCTTTTTGAAGGAATATCATTTTCATCTTATGAGGAACGATCCTAAGATTATTTGCATCTAAAAATCCCTTGCATTCTCCTGCCAGTGTATTCCACAGAGGAAATAGTTCTCTTTTCGTTGTAATGAGGATCTTGATAACCAGATCTTTAGGTAGACGTTTTCCTTTTGAGCCTGGCTTCCTTTTGTTGGCTATTCTTTTCCATATATAGTAGGACGCTCCAAATATCGCAAGGCCTATTCCTCCAATAGCTATGTAGGGCGTCAAGTTCTTGTTTGAAGATGCCGGTTTTTGCTCCATGTTTGTCTAAATTTTATTCCGAGATAATTATTAATGGTAGAGGTTCAATAGCAATTCTTAATTGAGATATGTACTTCATGTAGACAAGATGAAAGTAATCGAGGTATTCGGTAAGAAATTAAAAATTTCAACATATTGCTTCTTCTTGGGTTTGGGATGATCATCCTTCATCTCGTCTTCTTAAGTCAGTTTGAGAGGCGAATAATGAGAATCGATCAATTTCCCTTATTGGTAGCAACAGTAGGAAGAGCAACTTCTGGAGAACCCATTAACTCCGTTCTTCATAAATTCTCAAATATTTGTGCTATTTTCAATACATCTTTAGGATTCTAAGCCTTGCTGACATATAGCTGCTCTTGGTTCCATGTTGCACGCACTTTTTTATTTAGATATGTTTGCTTTACTTATATTGACGAAGACAGAATAAAATTGTGTGATCTCTTAATAAGGGATTCTTTATTTTAGCTATTTGCTGCAATTCATGCGTCACATCACAGAAATCAAATTTATTATTTTTAGAATTTGCCTCTCATTATTCGTGATATGACAGCCAAAATTCGATATCTCTATGAAAAACTGCTGCTGTGTATATCACTGTGTGAAATTAAATTTTATCGGCTGAGGCTGCTGGAAGAGTGACTTCTTGAGCATCGATTATCCCGTTTCCATATTCTTCCAGGGCTTTTTCCAAGTCTGGAGCTTGATTGTATATTTTCGGAAGTAACACTGCAGTTTGACAAGTGAGCTCTTCTATTTTCATTCGAAAGCCATCATCTTCGCTCGAGAAGGATGCTATTGCATATCCAAGAATCTTATCAGGATGATCTTCAAAGCCACCAAGTCCTTCCCCCTTCATTACTTCCACTCTGGCATAAAATTTTTAGCAAGTAAAGACAAAAAAGCCTTACTTAGCAGCAACTAGCTCCACACCACCAACCAAAGTATTGAAATATTCCCAATCGCAGTGTTGAGTCGACATTTGCCACACTTCATTTAATCGCCGCGCGTGTTCTTTAAGGGCTTTCACTGCAATCTCGAGTGCTCGTTGTGGTGTTAAAAATTCTGGGATTGCAGCTGTAGTATCCAAATATCCTTCCAATACCCCATACAGCTCGTTATAGATAGCATCTAACTTGAGTTTCACCTCCCTAATGTGAGTTGAGACGTTGCAAAAATGTGAAATACACTCTTTACTTGTCGTTCTTATACACCTCATAAAGAGAGTAATCATAATCATTTAGATTCACCTTGAGTTCTGCGAGCACCTGACCTGTGATGTCAACAATATGCTTTTCCCCTGATTATAGCTTTACATAAAGTCTTATAAGTCAAAAAGGTTACCTCTTGCAAGTACATCTGTTTTAAACTCCTCTGGAAGATTCCTCAGCTTACTGTCCATTAAGAATCCTCTGCATTCTCCTGCTAATGTATTCCACATGGGAAATAGTTCTCTTTTAGTAATGGTAAGGATCTTTATCACGAGATCTTTCGGTAAATGCTTTCTTTTTGCACCTGATCGATTTCTTTTGATCACCTTACTCCATATATAGTAGGATGCTCCAAATATTGCAAGTCCTATGCCTCCTAAAGCTATATAGCGTGTCAAGTTCTTGCTTGAAGATGCCGATTTTGGCTCCATGAGTTATAAATTTTATTTTGAGATGATTATGCAAGATAAGATTTAACATAAACAAGCCAATTTTAATATTTCAAAGTTATCTATCTTCAGCCAAGCCAAGTGGATGTAGACACGAAATCTTTAGTCATCAATTCCAAGACCAACTGATTTACATTGTCATCAAAACTAGAATTTATCTCCAATTCTCTTAAGGCTTAAAACCGTAAATGCTGGTTGCTCTTAGAATTTTCTTTGAAACCAAACCACATTTACTTCTAATTTTTATTTGCTTGATTCGGAAAATAGCCACATTGAAAAAACGTTTGCGAGTTCTCAGTTGAATTTTGAGGAATTATAATCAATTCAGAATTGTTATGGTAATATGCTATATGTAGTAACAGAATCACATTATAATTTTATTGACAAATGCATGCACAGTCTACATAATAAAAACAGCTAAACTCAATAAAACACCAAGACTTGCAAATGGTGCTACAAGACTGCCGCTGTTTCCTTTATCATTCTCATGCCGACGATGGTGTAGATGACCGCCAAACATAAAAGGGAAGATCATAGGTCGCAAACTGCTTTTACCACCACTTCCACCGGAATCAGTTCCAGTTGGAGAGGATTTCCCGCTGCTTTTTGAGCTCATGCTTTTTCCTCGACTGCTTTTGGTTCAACTATTTTTTCCTCCGCTACTTTTCCCACCACGGGCTCCACTTCCCCCGCTACGACTATGGCTCCTGAAATGACAGCATTTCCAGTAATTGTGAGCGAAAGGATTATCGTCACGATCTGGACAAACAAATTAACTTCCAAGGCTTCATCTTTACAAAGCGAATGAAAGAGGTAATTCTTTATAATATTTCTGTGGGAATTCAATGTATTTCACAATTAGTCAATTACTGGACAAATCTGACATTCATAAGAAGACAGAATGAAATGTCCAAACTAGTGAAAAAGCTATAATTATATTAAAATGATCAAAATCTGGTTTGTATTCCACTTTGAAGTTCAATCTTATCATATCCAGACCCATACGATTATTATTTTTTTTGTGGAGACTGAAAGATATAGGAGGAAAGTGTGTTACTTGTGAGCTTAGGATCGAATTAAATTTTACTTCAGAGCAATAAAATTGTTTGAGAGCTGACTGTTACTGACCATGACCAGGAAGTCTAAAATTACTTCCCCTGAGATTTTTTATATGAATCGCTTCTTCTCATTGATTCCAAAGACAGAAAAGTCTAATTGCAATGTGGGGAGGACAATTGTGTATGAGTAACGAACATTAGCCTCACCAAATAAGTGAATTCCTATGAGCGCCTCCTATTGAGCAGAAGCTCTTCAGTGCTAAATTAGCAAATTTCACATGCTTTTAAAGTATCTTTTTGTTTTTGATGTCCAAACTACCTTAATATACGAGAACCAAATGAATAAATCTCCCAGCCTGACTATGGAAAGGCTGTTCTTATCTCAGTTTCATGAAAATATATAGATTCATGCCTGATATTTGGCAAAATGCTTTGAGAGCTTGGCTCTGCTCCTTAACTACACTCTGCATTATCTTTCGGAACAGTCATCTTTGTTATTCTGCATAAGAGCAATTTTTGAAGCATTGAGATTTCCTAGCTTGCTGGATCTCAGTCAACGCATTTATTAAAAAAATTTGATGGTTTTGACTCGATATATTATGATATACAAGTAAATACTTTGGATAAAATTCCACAATTTCATCGTTAACCGCAAAAATTGCATTAAACCGTCCTTAAAGCATTAACGTTAAAAAATAAATGCTTTAAAGCTTCTCTTATGACCTCACTTTAATATTAGTAAGGCTTCTCTCTAAAAAAATCTTCGAGATCGTGTCTGCTTGACTCTTCCTGCTGAGATTGGATAAACTCATCGACGATTGAAGGGCAATTATCCTTCTTTTCTTGGGACTGGAATAGATTTGAAATGAGATTTTGCTACAGTCAGAGATCATTAGCGACATTTCTACACTTGGAAAATTTACGCATTTGATAAAATCTTCAATGTTGACGACATGTGAAGTCCCTGCTAATTTAGAATTTAAGTCAGTCTTACTTTGGTAGCTTCCAAATATCGTATAATTCAGAGTATGAAAATCTAACTGAACATATTGGCATTTTTCGTTCTTTAACTCTTCTGGAAAGTGCTTAATCTGCTTATGAGTTCCAACATCTCGACCAAGGTATTCTTCATCATCATTGAGATAGTCTCGAATCATTTCTATACAAAGTCCTTTGAGCTTAGACTTCGAATCTCCTCCACTCACCCTCTTCATATTTGTTACTCGACTCGATATCATAAGAAGATTTACAGATTGGTGGTCTTTAGCATACGATTCCATCATTTTCATTTCTAATTCAGCCAGTGTGAATTTATCATGTTTTTCATGATTCAAGCCGCTCTACATTCATTATCGAGATTATTAACTAACCTGGAATTAGTAATATAAGTACTTGATTGTTTGGCTCATTTGAACAGTGGGAAGCCGTGGATTTATCATCAACTCTGGGCTTTGTTGGAGCACGTGGGTTTTTTCTACGGAGATACTGGAGCATATCGCTAATGAATTCTTATTTTCATCATTAAGTGCTGAAGCGAATACGGTTCTCCTTTGATGAAGAAAGGGTGAGAATAGACTATCGATCCTTCTTTTGCTGGCTTACATCTCTTGAACCCGTACATATTCATCTAATGGATCGATTAATTCCTCATTATTCTTAGCAAATGAGAGGTACTTGTCGGATAAACGAGCTGAGGTTCGAATGTGAGCACATCGTCGGAAGCAGCAACCTGGCGAACTCATTAGCCTTGTGGATAATGAAGGTATTTTTGTTTTCGGTCCAACCAATAAGATGAGGGTAGCGCTGGTCCTAGGATAATAGATATAGATGAATAAAAGCGAAACATTAATGATGATAATGATACCTCAAGAAGAGAATACAAGGATTTAATCAACAGGGTTGGATTTTTTTTGATCAAACCTGAGAGGTCATCGGCCATCGGGAGCATATTCTTTTTATCTATTAATTATTAGTCGCGTAAGTTCGAGACGTTTAAGGCTGAAAGCTATGAGTTGATATCTTATTGAATGATAGATTTGGACACTGTTATAGAAGTTTGAGGTGCTTTCGAACTTTAAAAAGTGTGTTTTCGATATAATTTGACTTCTTTTGACCGTTTATTTGACCGATTAATTAATTGAATTAACTATTCCTTCTCAGAAGTTGTTCCTAAAATAATTCTTTTTTAATAATTGCTTTTGATCGCACATTTGGATTTTGAACTTGGTTTCTCTGGACTCCTTCAGAAGCGAGGACCATTAGCGCATACGCCTTAGGGTGACTGGATGAACTCACCTTATGATTAAGCAGGTTTCTTTTATAACTTTAATGTAGAGCAAAATCTTTAACTTCACTTTTGAAAATATCGAAAACAAGTTCTCTCAACAGTTGGAAAGAATGGTAATATAGAGTAAACCACTAAGAGGTGCCTTCTGAGAGGCTGATTAGGGAGTTTTTGGATTCAATAGGATTGTTGGGAAAAAAATTTAAAGTGCTGACCAGATACCATCAAATCTTCCTTGCGCCCCTAAGCAGTTGTGATAATCGTTTCGTTCAGAATAAAGGGACTGTTTAAATGAATGGAAGGATAGGTCTTACGATTTCTTTCCAAACACTGCTCACCAATGAATATTTTCTTTGAAGTTAAATAAGCTTCTGACATTGATTCGGTTATGCAAGTCCAGTAATTCCAACTTGATTTCACTGTCGGATAACTTGAATTAATTTTTTTAATTGCTTTCAAAAATTAATACTTTATGGTGGTGTTTGGGATTTCTTGCCATCCTCTTGGAGAAGACTAGAGTTCACATTAGCTTTTTCATATTAATCAAGCTTAACTGTGCTTAGCTAACGGTGGGGCCAACTCTTGAGAGATTTATGAGAGGGTTGATATTTCGTCGCGAATTTAGCAACTTTTTGTTATGACTAAAAGCTTAAGTGCAATCATTCTCAACCAGAGCTTTATTTGTGTTCTGAAAGGTTCTGTGGGTAATACATAGCAAAACATGAGCATCAACAGACAGTTTTTGCTCTACTTTTTCTCTTTATTTTCTATTTTACCAATGAACACAAACGGTTGTGCCTTTCTGGCTCTACTTTGATACCACCCGCAGTTCTCCTAGGAACAGATTGAATTGATTTGCTCCTAAAAGGATCATCAGCAATGGAGCGCAGGTTCGTGTTCATAAGGTCAGAAAAACTTCTCTAAACCTTTCGCATAATGACTAATTTTAGACCATAGAGACATGTAAGAGCCTGAATGGATTGCCGTCGCAGAGTCGGGCATTGGGTCAGCTATATAAACAGCAATAGTAATGCAGATATACAAAGAGTTTTTTTTTACAGTTAAAGAGCCATTGAGTCTACGAAAATCGAACAAAATCTATATAAGGCAAATTGAATAAACGCCCAAATATGAAAACGACAATCGAGCTTGATATGTTGATGTCCGATTCTCAGCTCTATAATTGGGAATATAGAATAATTCCTTGTAGATTAATGCACTCACCTGATGAGAGTCCATTACAATTATTTCTGAAAGAGAATTACATGAAAACACCAGAATTTGTAGCAACCCACAATTGACAGCGAGCAGTGAAAACCTCGGACATAATGATCAAGAAATGCTGTGTTATGTCCGAAGCTAGCTCAAATTTATATGTTTTTATATACTTCATATAATATTACAGAACTATAAGAAACAATGGACCTTCAGCATTCAGCTGAAAGTTTCCGCTCCTGGTTTACAAGGAATGATCAAATATCAATCGAATAATTGCTCTATCAACATTTCGAATTTTTCATTTTCAAGTGGGTACTATGTATTTTGTTGAGTTAATTTGCAATTTAAATACCAGACAACAAGCACGAATTCAAGCCATTCTGAACATCTCAGGTACAGACCGCAATAATATATTTGAAGATAAACAGTTTTCTCTTTTTTGTTATTTCGAAATGGATAGATAGGCCCTAATTTTTTTTATTTAAACACTCGTAAGTTCGATTCGAGAAGTCCGTATGGAATCATACCCGAACTCGTCCAGAGCTTTATTCAAGTCTGGACTTGCATCCTTGCGATTTACTTAGTACTAATTCAGCATAGGCGTTTTCCGACCAAGCAAAGTAAGTTGGTTATAATTCTCCACATATTACGCAACTAATGGGGTTTTTTTGCTGATGCTGCTTAGTTTGTCTCAAGCTAAGACTTCGGTCTTTAATACGAACCTCATAGTGGAAGGTTTTAGCTACAATGTTGAAAACGCTATCGAGAAATCAAGAGTTAACACTTGAAGCTGCCAAAATGGATAGCTCAACACTTTCTGTAAGATCTTCTCCAAATTCTTCCAGAGGAGTTTTCGAGTAAGGATCTTGATTTAACATTTTTTTCATAGAACTCTCTAATTTGTGAAACAAACTTTTCTCCTTTAATTCTAAACTTTCATCTCTCTTCATGTATTCTTTAAGAGCATATGCAAGGATTTTCTCAGGATCTTCGAAGGCTATCTAACCCTTACGTCCGCTCTTGCCTTGATAATTCAAAAACACCGCCGAATAACTTATTTCTTACTTGACAGCAACCATCTCCATGCTCTGAACTATATCAATGAACCCGTTCTGATTACCTTTTTGGATAACTTCCGCCCCACTTTATTTGGTCGCTTAAAGAAAGTCCGATATACCTCAACATAAATCTCAAACGTTCGCTCCGGTGTGAGAAAATCTGGAATCGTTGTTATCAGATCTAAAAATCCTTCTATTACTCAAGCCAGCTCATCTTTAATGGCAGTCATTCTAAGTCTCACATCTCTAATTGCAGAGAGTCATTCATAATCTACTATGCAAAGGAGCATTTACTGATCTTCTTTGTACACAACGCTGATTGAGTAAGCAAAATCATCTGTATGATAAATAAAGCATTGTCTGACTTTATTATGCGCTTGTTGTGGAAATCTGGCAAGGATCTGTTTAGTTCAGAGGATTCCGCGTATGTTTTGCAATCTCCTGCCAATATATTCCAGAAAGGAGATAGTTCTCTTTTTATTATATATATAACATCTTTATCAAAGCTCTTTCGACAAAGATTCCGTGTTGGAGCTGATTGTTTTCTTGTCATCACTCTGCCCTATATAGAGATATGAAGCTCAGAATAGTGCCATTACTATCTACTTATTTTTGGAAGCATCTTTAGTGTCCATATTAAAAAGTATATTTTTTGATACGTTTTATTTGATACATGCTCAATTTTAAATAAATTCGAGTCTTGAGGCTAACAGCAATGTTCGAATTAAAGTCATTATGAAAAGCAACACATGGAAAAAGAAACGCTACAAAGCGAAATAATTTTTCAGGGTGATGATATAGCAATATAGCGCAAGCATCAACCTTTTTTAGAAATAAAATAGAATTTTAAATGACTTCCTTCATTTTCTAAATGTATTCGATACAATTTTGCTGACTAATAAAATTTTTGGATTTTAGGGCCGAGAATCCTAAAAAAGCTGAACGAATTTTGACTTAGGTTGTCAAATATTTTTTCTACATTTTACAGCAAATTCAGATGACAATAAGTTCTCTCATTTTCCACATTTTCTGCCATGCGCAATCTGATTCATATCAGCGTCCATTCGAGCGCTTTTTCACAGTCAAACGAAGAAGTTCATTAATTCTAATGTTATAATCTTCAAAATCATCTCCAAATCAAGTAGCAGGTTCGGGGACTCTCGCCAGCATTCGACAGACAACTCGTTGCTCTGACCGCTTACGGTTTTCAAAACATCTTTAACAATACTGACATTTCTTATTTTTTCTGTGAGAAGAACTGAAATCTGGTATTTTTTGGATTTATAGAGGAAAAACAATACTAGAAGCTTGTGAGGAATAAGAGCCGCTAATTTAGCTGCATCAGCCAGTTTTTGATAAGTATCAGAGTAATTCTGTTTGAGTGCAAGCAGAATATGAGCTTCTTCGGATTTTAAAAAGTGCTTTTCGTAATCTTTTAGTTTTATTTGTTTCGCAGAGCAACCCATGCTGCTATAGGAGCAAGAAACGAAACATTCTTCATTCTCATGGATAGTTCTTCTTTTACAAGGGTAGCTACCTCCGCAACATACTTTATAATGAAGCTTAAATAATCGTTTTTTTGGCTTATTTAAGCAATACTCACAGTCAGCAAGAGGACAATAGCATTCAACTGAGTCTTTCAAGTAGCCCTTCCTGGGAATTCTCATGCCACACTCGCATTCCAAAGAGACATTTCGGCATTTCATCACATGAGATTCAATAGTTTCCACAGAAAGCTTGGCAGTATTGCATGGCGCAGTGTCCTTGTCGAAATGCGACGGGTAAAATACGCTCTGTGATTTGACAATATCTGATAAAGTTATACTTTCTCAGGAAAAATCTCCTTTGGTAATGTCTTTTTGCAGAGAGGGCAGTAAGTGCATTGCGAAATACATTTTTTGCAAAAAGAGTGACCGCAAAACGTAGTTATAGGAGTATCGAACACATAGTAGCAAATTGAACAAATAATTATTTGTTGAAAATGGTTTGAAACCAACATTTCATCAGAAATACCCTCTCAAAGAGGTGCTGGGAGGTAACCCGAATATTTACATGTAATTCTTCTTGAGTGAGAGTTTTCATCGAAACGAAGAATTTTAGAGAGTATTTTAATTTATTAATTTGTCTGATTGAGAGAGATTAAATATGCAAGACCCCTAGAAGTTGTGAATTTGTAATTTATCTAGAATATTGTGATATTTTCAGTTTCTACTGTCATGTTATAAGACATAGACGCATGCTTTGTGAGAATTGAATGAGGTTGTATGAGGAGAGTTTATTCATGTGTAGCTTACTTAAATTTCTTTTGAAAATGATGTGTGAAGGTTTCTGATAATAGCTTTTATAAAATTTTAAAAATCACAGCTAATCTAAACACTAAAATCCTCGTGCTGATCTACTCTCGCTCGCTTTGGAAGTTTAAGTAAGGGAGCAAGTCAATTCTCTTATGAAATTGTAAGGCTTTTTTTGAATTGGGATTCGAAATAAGAGAATTGTAAGAAACCAATTCGAGGAATTAGAATACTATAAAATTTAGTAAACCGAATTGTTATACGAACGATTTTATGTCTGCTTCTAAAGAGACTCGATTTCTCATGATCGAATGAATGTTCTATGCTCTGAAAAGTCATTTGGATGCTCTCACCAGTAGGCGAGGCGCGTGGACTATTCTAACTCTCTACCATAAAAATTTAAAAAAATATACCTAATTATACCAACTTTTGTTTCCTCTTTCAACTCTTATAGTTTTCCCATGAAAGGAATCGTGAAAGATTTTTTCCTGTGGTTCAACCTTAACACAAAATATATCTTGCATGTTTTTAATTTCCTTGAGAAATTAAGGGTCTCTCGATAAACTGATACTATTCAAAAGGAATAAATTTTTTGAGCAAGATATCGATTTCAAAGTAATATGTAAAATTCGATTTTCTATCTAACCCCTTATTCAAGTTGCTCTGATTTCTGCAATCTCTATGCGAGTTTGCCAATCTTGAGAAGTTCATCATTTTCTATGCAATAGTCAAAGAAGGTCAGATCTTGTATGAGAAGCATTAACGGATCAACTCTCCAGCATTCAGCTTCTGACTCTTGTACTTGTGATTTTGCTTCCCTTAGAACCTCCTTAATTACTTCCCTAATTTGTCAGTGGCCAAGATTGATTTCCTAATTTTTCTGGCATTACAGAGGAAATACACGAATTGGACTTTCCCCGAGAAGTCCGTCCTCATTTCAGCTTCTTCCATAAAATTTTGCGAAGTATCTAAGTCATTTCGTTTCCGAATTAGGGCAAGATGTGTTTCTCTAGCCTGAGCAATGTGCTGCTTATGATCCTCTCTTTGCAATTCCGTTATCTTGCAACCTATTGCACGAAAGGGACAAATTACGATGCCTCTATTATTAACATGCATATCGTTGATTTTACGAGGGAGACTATGGCCGCAATTACTAGAAATGGCTGCTGATTTTTTGCAGAAATCAGAATGAAATTTTATTAATCGTTGAAATTGCAGAACCGAGCAATGCTTGCATTTGACGAGTTCGCAGCTGCATTTAACTTCGTTCACGAAAAATTTCTTCATCGGGATCATTGTGCCACATTCGCACCTTAAAGTGATATTTCCGCATTCCAACACATGAGCTTGGATGGTTTCTATCGTAAGGTTGGCTGTGCAGCACGGTTTGGTATTCGTATCGAAATGAGTTGAACAAGCTACTTCCTGGGAATTAATAAGTTGTGATAAGATTATATTTTTTTGAGGAAGAGAGTGCTTCGTAAACACCTTTTTGCAAATGCAGCATTCTGACTTAGAGCACTGTATGATACATTCTCTGCAGAAAGAATGTCCTCAATGCAGAGTTACAGGGGCGTTGAAGATGTTAAAGCAAATGGAGCAGGTAATGATGCTTTGAAAGTCCTTTATAATCAACAGATCTCTGGAGACAACCGGTAAAGTCGGCTCTGGGAGGTGAGTGTTGGAGTTTTCCTTTTATTAAATGAAGAAGTTGTTGAATATTTTTCAATTATTATGTCAACTAGTCGCGACAGTTTAAATACGTTGAAAACGCTAGTAGTTGTTAATTTGATATGTTCGTAGAACTATAATTTTTCAACGGTCCCTCCTTACAGGTTCATTTGAAAAATTCAAATTTGCTGTTTGTACAGACAACTGAATGAAAGAATAACCAGTGCATGTAGCTCGTACACCATTGTATAGTAATTTTGCTTGTAAAAGCATACAATACCGGAGTTACAATTAGATTTCAGAAAATTCTATTTCTGTTAAGTTTTCATAACTAAGGTGCTACCAAAACATACTGATTCGCGACTAAGTACTATATGTCGAGTGAATATTTATTTTCGGAGATCATCGAGGCTAAGTGGTTTTCCCTTTAATCTTGATTTTTAATGAGCCAATGAGTTAGATACTTTATTTCAGGTACAACAATATTTCGAGGAGTTCTAATGCAACTATGTACGCACAACATCAATATTTAGTTTTATGATGACTGTTACACTGTATAAGAAGTTTCATTGCTTACCAAATAGTATTTTTCTTACCTACTATCGATAATAAAGATCAAACTTCTATAAGAGACTGGTGTATTGAGAGAAACTCTAAACTTTATCAACGAAGGTTGTTCGGAGACTTATCTCTTTAGGTTCTATTATAGCTTTTCCAAATTGTTCCAAGCTATCTTTTGCAGAAGGGTCATCCTCCTGTATTCTTCTCGAAACTTCGAATACCTCCATCGCATAGTTTCGAATTTTTTGTAGAAAGCCCTCATCTTGTTTGCAATATTCTATCAGTGCGCGTCCCAGAATTTTTTCAGGATGATCTTCAAAGCCATCCAGTCCTTCTTGCTTCATTATATTCACCCTAGCAGAATGATTACAGGAAAAAATTTTTTTTACTTGACAAAAGCCAACTCCCAGTACTTTCGATACTTGAAAGTTTCGTGCAATTCATCTTTGTTAATGGCTTCCTGGCTCATTTCGTACTGTCGAGTTAAGTGTGCTTTCGTTGATTTCACAAGAATCTCAAGTGTTCGTTGAGGAGTTAAAAATTCAGGTTTAGTCGTATTGGTATCTATGACTCCTTCTGTTGCATCATCGAACTCTTTGTTAAGCGCATCCAATTGCGATTTCACATCTCTAGTGCATATTGATTGTCTGAATGATCTCTAGATATTATTTACTTGTCATTCTTGTAAACGACTGTTGTGTAATAAGCGTAATCTGCAGGATCCATTTTAAACTCAGTTAGCATTATACTTGTAAGCATGTCTATGGTGGGTTTCTCTGATTGGGTTAAATGATTACCAAATCCCAGAGAAAAAATTTACCTCTTTCAATCACCTTGCGCTTATATTCTTCAGGAACTCTTCTTAGCTGATTCCGCCCCATTAAGTCTATGACCTCTCCTGACACCGTGTTAAGAAGAGGATATAGTTCCCACTTGATCTTAGAGATGATCTTTATCACCAGATCTTTTGTTTGTTTCCTCTTTTTCAATTTTCTGATAAGGTAATATGATGCTCCGAAGATTGCCAGCCCTATCCCTCCTATAGCAATGTATTTCTTCAAGATCTTGCTTGATGTGGTTTTGCTGACTTCCATCCTGGTCAAACTTAAATTTTATTTTTGTTTATGCTCAGTTTGCAAGTTCTATTTTAATTTATTTTAAGTAAATCAGTTTATCAAAACTCAGTATCACAGATGAGGATCTTACTATCTTTTGAAATGGCTCAATAAGTGAAAATTTTTTTCAGTGTATAGGAATTATCAGATCATTTAGGCTGACCTAAGCTAGATAACACCATTATTTTAATTCTTTAGTTTATATTGAAAGTATCATTATTATCTTTTCATGTAATTCCAGATATAGATATATTTGCTGGCAAAAAGCATCTTTGAACAAGTTCATATTAAATAGTTAAAATTGATTCCGATATGGCTCATTTGTATAGATATCAAAGCTGGCTCAAAAAGCAGCTAAATTTTATCATTTGAAGCAGGCGAAACTTTAATCTTTGGGAGTTCTAATCCATCCTTTTCAAATCCTTCTATCATCCTGAGGACGTTGGCGTTGTCTCTCAGTATATTTTTTCCTATTATTTCAGTCATCTTTTCGGCAACCATTGTCATTCTTATTTGAAAATCTTCATCATCTATGGCATATGTTTTTATTGCTTTTGTAATGATCTTGTCAGGATGATCTTCAAAACCATCCAGTCCTTCTTTTTTCATAGCATTCGCGGTAGCGATTGCAATTGTTTCAATAGAATGCGATGTCATAAATGTCTTTCTTTGTATTGATGAGCTCTAACCCGAAAGTAATTCATTAAGAGCAGCGCCATTGCTATCTCCCTTTTGAGATGACTCCTGCCACATTTGGTACAGTCGATGGAGGTTAGCTTTGAATGCTTTAACAAGAATTTTAATCCACCTCTGAGAGGGTAACAATTTTAGAATCGTTGCCATTTCACCCACAATTCCTTCTGCTGCATTATTGAGCTCTTTCTCAATCGCTTTCATTTTGAGTTTTGCGTCTCTATCGAACTTCACGAGCACAATCGCACATAATGAAACTATTTACTTGTCTTCTTTATATACGATAGTCGTGGAATAATAAAATCTTCGGCAGTCATCTCATATTGAGCTAGAATTTGGTTTCTTGCAGTTTTTCCGGGAGCTCTTCCTAGTCCAGCGAAAGGAATAAGAGTTATTTAAAGATGACAGCATGTCTCTCTCAAGTACTTTGGTTTTAAAGTCATGAGGAACCATTTTCAACTGATTCATGGTCATAAACTCTACGATTTATGTGGCTAGTGAATTGTAAATCGGAAATAGTTCCCGGTTAATGGTGCAAAGGATCTTTATGACGAGATCTTTAGGACAGCATTTCCTTTTCAGGTAAATATTTTATTAAATGCTTAGTCAATAATTGGAGGAAAATTATCGGTTGAATCTTTATCAGATGTCAAAGACTTAATTTTCAAATTCTTGGGTGTTTCCTTGATAATTATCAATAGCTGTAAAATAATGGAGACATCGTGAGAAAATTCTAATAAATAGAATAGATTCTATGCCTTGAATTTAATTTTACTATTTTATTTCGTAGGAGTCAAACAACGTTCAGTGTCTTCGAATACATTTTCGCAAATTTTGGGAGATGGCCTCGAAAACTCGGATACCTTGGATACAAAGTAATAGAATATTCACTTTATAGGCGTTTCCCGCTTCTGCCTTTCCTTAGACAGTGAGACACTCCAAAGAGTGCAATTCCTATGCCGCTTAGGTTATGTATCTTTTCAAGTTCGTATTGACCTCTTTAGTCTCCATTCTTGATAAATTTTAATTTGGTTCAATTGCTTAGCTAAAGCTTTGCTCGTGGAAAAGCTGCATTTTTGAAAGCGACTTAGGAAAGACTTCGAGTTAAGTTACTGGGTTTCAGAAAGGAGTTCCTCTCATTGTTATGCATTATTATTTTGCTGTATCTAACGATCGTTTCGAACTCCATTCAGTTATTCATTCGATAATTATCTAATCTATCAAGATAACATGCTTCTTTGCAAAAATTCTAAAATTGCGCTACCAAATCAAATGTTATCATCTTGGGTTATTAGGAACTTTATCTGTGAAGTTCCATACCTATTCCAAATGATATTCTCTGTAATATTATAACAATACGCATCAAGAATCTTATTAGAATCCTTTCTATGCCCAGGCCAGCTACAAATTACATAATCAAAACAATCGGCTTCATTTGTAAAACAAATAATAACGATGATAACGATGTAATATGCAATGAAATGTGTCAATTTCTCAAGTATTCATGTAAATTCGAACGCTTTTGTAGTAAGTGATACAACTAAATCATAGCATAATCCAGCGGAGCAGCACTCAATCTTTCTTTTCTAAAACGCAGTTTAATAGACTCGTTATTTTGAATATTATAGTCCAATATAGTCAAATCAGGATTAAGCAGCATATGCGGATACGCCCTCAAACATTCAATGAATGGTTCTTCGTGTAGAGTGTTGGAGTTTCTCAAAGCATTCCTCATAATAGATCCAATTTTGTCTGTGGGCAAAACTGACAGCTGATACCTAGCAACTTTGTAAGTGATCCATACTATTTGGAGCTTTCGAGGAGGACCATTCATTATTTCAACTTCATTTTCTGCTTTTTCAACGATGTCTGAGTACTTTTGCTTTAACGTTAGCAGCACATGGGTGTCTTTAGCTTCAATGAGATGCTTCTGATAATCCTTCATTCGAAATCGTTTTTTAGAACAACCGATATCACTGAATGGACAGGACACTACACATTCCTTGTTATCATGGGCGGCTTTGTATTTTCGAGCTAGACGCTTTCCGCAGTTGTCACAATCAGTCACTGTTTCCGCACATACCTTTGTGTGAAGGTCGAGCAGCCTTCGGTTTTGCTTGGTTGAGCAGAATTCACAGGTAACAAGTTCGCAATAGCATTCGAATTTATCTTCCAAATAAAATTTCCTTGGGATCATTTTGCCACAAAAGCATTCCAGAGTGATATTTCCACATTTCTGGACATGGGATTCGATTGTTTCCACTGTAAGGTTGGCAGTATTGCATGGTTTGGTTTCCGTATCGAAATGAGATGGACAATATACTTCCTGTGAGTCAATGAGGCTCGAGAGAGCAATGTTTTTTTCAGGAAGATACCGGCCAAACATCTTTTTACAAAGAGGACACAACACGCATTGAGAGACACATCCTCTGCAGAAAGAATGTCCACAAGGCAGAGTTATAGGAATTTTGAAGATATTGTAGCAAATCGCACATTTAATCATGGATAGAAATTGCTTGGAAACCAACAGCTCTTCAGAAATACCTTCAAAGCTTGCCTTTGGAAGGCATTTCTGAGACACTTTATGCAATTCTTGAGTTTTGACTTCCATTGTATGAGGAAAAGGTTGAACTTTTTAATTATTATGCCAACTTATTGAGAGAGATTAAATACTCAGAAAGCCCCCCTAGAAATTGGTAAGTCACAATGAAAGCATTTTTTGAGATGTGAGAATTCATATTTTCATGCTATTGCATGATGTTAGTGCTGTCTGAGGTTCTAACAAGGTGTATATTGGTACTTCTTCTGCTGCGAAACTACTATTAAAAAAAAACTACTGCAAATAAAGTTAAAATTTTTCTGAGAAATTTCATTTGGATTCCAATGACCAAAAGGAGGTCTGCACATGGAAAGGAACTGCAAATCTGCCTGAAATGCTTCAATAAAGAGAAATATGAGGTTATGTTGAATTTAGATTCAAAAAAAGAGCGAGGCTAGCCACATGTGTAAAATACTATAAAATTCATTATAGGATATTCACTTTAATAGAACGATAATTCCAATGCGAACAGATTCTCAAGACCGGATCCAACTATGCCGTTTCGGTGATCTAGTCACCCTGAGCCGTTTTTCTTATATTCAGCAGCAGTGTGAATCATCCATATGCAGTGCGTCAATCTCTTTGCGCAGTCCCACAGGTATTTTATTAAGAAGGAAAACAAAATATATATAGCAGGCATTTCAATGGGAATAATTATCTCTCAAAGCTTCAAATTACTTCGTTTGCGCTGCTATGTCAATTTTTTTGCTTCTCTCTCTAGTCGAGAGAGTTATACATTTAATGGAGTTGTAAGAACAAATCTTTCAATGAAGAAATAAATTGACTGTGAATGAGAACCACATTTCAAAGTGAAATCGAAATATGATTCACTTAAGATGATCCGCGAGCTCCTTTGCATGCTATTCTAAATAAACATCCCTACAAAATTAACTGTTAAGGAAAAAATTCAATCTTTTTTTTTTTTGGAATAATATCTTAATTCATCTATCTATCCCTTCCTTGTCGAAAGCCGAAATTTTTAAAACAAAAAAGTAGTCCAGAGCATTACTTTCTGAAGCATGTTTCAGAAATGTCCAACTTAGAAGTGAATTGATCAGTTTCTCTTATCTCCGAAAATTAGTTTCAAAATGTTACTGCATTCATTGTATAACTCTTCAGAACTGGATTCAACCAATAAAAGATTCTAATTCGCATTTTTTGAAAATTAACGGATTTCACTGATAGTATCCATTTAGTTGCAATAGATTCCACTTTAAAGCTAGTGGTGTTTGTTGATTTTTCTTCGCTTTTTGAAGTATTCCCCATGCATAGATATTATTCGTTTGTCACCAAAAAGACTGCCTTTTGGACTGGTAGATCAAATACTCTTATTCATCATTCTAATTAAAAGGAAAATATCACACTAATTCAGCTATTCTCACGTAGCTAATAATTGAAGTTGCATTGAACTATAGAACATTATGTCACTCTGTGAAAAAGTTTAAAGATAGAATATAAACAGTTTCCGACTAATTGGCGCCTTTGTATAAAGATCCTAGGCATCTAAATTTATCATTTGCAGTCATTTAAAGTTTTATAGTATTATCTCTTTTCCAAACTCTTCTAGCATCTTCTTTACATTGGGATCATTGCGGTATATCTTAGGTATTATTTCCATCGTCTTGGAATTCAATTCTATAACTTTGGTCCGAAAGCCTTCGTCTTTTGCAGAATATATTCTCATTGCTTCTCCCAAGATCTTATCTGGATGATCTTCAAACCCATCCAACCCCTCCTTTCTAATTGCATTGGTTCTAAATGTTTTCGTTAGATCGATAAGTACAACATAAACATCTCTTTTTTACTTGGCCTTAACGACATCTAAACTGCGAAGTAACCTAGAAAATGCCTCAGAATCTTCCTTTTGAGGTGATTCTTGCCACAGTTCATAGGCTCTCCTTAATTTAGCCGCAAATGCTTTTACAATAATTTCCATAGTTCGTTGTGGAGTCAAAAATTCTGGGATAGTTGCTTTCGAATCTATCAACCCTTCTGCTGCATTTTCAAGCTCTTTCGCAATCGTATCCAATTTCGATTTCACATCACTATGAATTCAGGTTTTAATAACATATAAGAGTACCATTTACTTGTCATCTTTGTACACAACAGTTGTAGAATAAGTATAATCTTTCGCATCCACTTTATATTGAGTTAGAACTTGATTTGTGATTGTGTCTATGGCACTTCTTTCTGGCAGTAGCAAGCGATGAAGGATTATTTAAAGAAGAAGCGACGAACCTTTTTCAATTATTTTAAGTTTCTCATCACGAGAGAGGGTTCTCAGCTGTAACCTTTTCATTAGACAGATGGATTCTCCTGCTATTCCATTGAGGACGGGAAAAAGTTCTCGTTTAAGTGAACAGAGGATCTGTATCACAAGCTTTTTGGGTAAGCGATTTCCTTCCACTGAATCATGTTTCCTTATTCCTCTCCAAAGAAAGCAGGACACTCCGAAAAGTGCAATTCCTATCCCTCCTATAGCTAGATACTTCTTCAAATCTGTGCTGACCATCGCTTTCTTTGCGTCCATCCGTGATAAATTTTAATTGGATCCGATTATTTAAGACTCCACAGAAAGTAAGAGATCTTTGAAATCAGTCCAGAAATTAACGGATTAAATGACAAGTGTGTTTGTTTATCCACAAGTATTACGGGTTTATCTTCCCTCGAATCCAGCCTGGACGATGGCAAATGTCACTGAATGGAAAATCAGATAACAGCATCCCGAAATTTTACCGTTAAAAGGACAGACTTAATACACATAAAAAACGCTATATTTCGTATAAATTTTTTGATAAAGTTTTTCCAAAGATAGCAAAACTGGATATAAAAGCAAGCACAACGAATAATAAAGGGAAATGCTAATTGAAATATTCTGTCGCAGCTCACTATGAGCATTCAGAATCCTTCAACCTTGTTTCATTTCAGCGTAAATTACCGACAAGATAGAAACGGTTTCCAATTCATTGGCCCTTTTTTTTTGCATCGAGATCCTATGCAATTAAATTTTATCATTCGGAGATCGACCTTCGAAGACATTAGTTTTGTTTCCAAAGCCTCTAATGCCTCCTTTACGTCGGGATCATTGTCCTCTATTTTGGGAAGCATCACTTCCATTTGGCTCTGCAATTCTGCAAGTCTCATAAAGAAACCTTTATCTTTTTCGGAATATTCTCTTAGTGCCTGCATCATAATCTTATTAGGGTGATCTTCAAACCATCCAACCCTTCCTTTTTCAGGATATTGACTCTATTTCGATTATTTTAACCATGAGATAAAATGACTTTTACTTGACATTTAAGAGCTTCATGCTACGAAGTAGCTCTGAGAACTCTTGCTTTCCATCATTTCGAAGAGCCTCTTGTCTCATTTCATAGAGTTGTTTGAATTTCGCTATGAATGCTTAACAAAAACTTCAAATGTTCGCTGTGGAGTTAAGAATTCTGGGATTTTTGCCCGAACATCTACAATTCCATCTGTAGTATCAAGGAGCCCTTTTGATATCTCATCGAATTTCGATTGTACAACTCTAACGAAATAAGCTAGATAACAAAACGGATCAGGGCATTTACTCATCATTTTGGTACACTGTATATGCCGAATGTTCATAATCAGAAGGATTCGTTTGGAATTCAGCTAGAACTTGACTTGTGATAGTTCCAATATTGATTTTTCTGGTTGAGTTGAATAAGTGGGTACTGTCAATGGCGAGAGAGAAAGTACCTCTTTCAAGTATCATGCTTTTATACTCTTCTGGGACGATTGTCAGCTGACACGCGCTCATAATACCTTTAGTTTCAGCTGCTATTGACAGGAAAATAGGGAATAGCTCTCGTTTAGTAGCACATTGGATCTTAATCACAAGCTCTTTTGGTAAAGTTTTTTCCTTTATTGGTTCTTGTTTCCTCTTCAAATACTTCCAGATGAAGTAAGACGCTTCAAAGAGTGTAATCCCTATTCCTCCTAGGGCTAGGTATCTCTTCAGCTCCTTGCCCACCGTAAAGTTCTTCGGCTGCATCTATGTTAAATTTTAATTTTGATTCAATTATTTAACTAAGACTCAGTCAAAAGACTTTAACAACTACTCAGAATCCATAGACCCGAATAACTGATAAACGTTATTTTTATGATTCCTGTATAGTTGAGTAATCTACCTGCAAATTGGCACCTGGTTCTGAAGAAAAGAGTCTTAGTAGGTTCATGATAGCAATATAAACAATGCTACCACGTGAAACATTAAAATCGGTTTAAATCATATATCTAAACCACTTTACGAGCCAAATTCCACAAATTTCACTCTGTTATGTTTTTGCCAAATGCTTCGAAAGCTTCCTCTAGGTCTAAATGTTGATGGAATATTTTTTCAATCAACTCTGCGGTTTGAGCATCCAACGCTGCTATTTTCGCTTTAAAGTCGCTGTCCGTTTTCGAGTACTCTGTCACTGCGAAAGATAATATCTTGTCCGGATGGTCTTCGAAAGTCCCGAGTCCTTCTTCCCTCATGACCTGTTCCCTAGCACATTAAATATGAGCCATTGCTAAAAAACTTTCCTCACTTAGCAGCTATCGCTTCCAAACTCCGGAATTTTTTTCTAAACTCTTCCTCATCGTCTTTAAATATTGCTTCTTGACCAATCTCATTGATTTTTTTCAAATAGGCTTTCATTGACTTCGCATAGACTTCAAGTGTTTTCTGGGTCGTTAAAAATGCAGGAATCGCTGTCTTGACCTCTAATTTGCTTTCCATTGCATTATCCATGTCTTTATCAATCGCTTCTACTTCGGTCTTCACTGTTCTATAACGTTGGGATACAAATTAGCTGTAAAAATGAGATTTTACGGGTCGCTCTTGTACACAAGTTCCATAGAGTAATTATAATCTAAAATATCAACGTTATTCTTTGCCAACACCTGATTTGTGATGGCATCGATATCGGCTTTCGCTGTTTTTTTTTTATAGGTTAGATATTAGTAATTCCAAGTGTTGTTTACTGCTTTTGATTAGCTCTGCTTTGTAGTCAGCAGGGATCTCTGTCACTCCCTTCGACTCTCTGTATCTCTTGCACTCACTTTCAAGTGATTTATAGACATGGAATAGATCTCTTCTTATCTCATGGAGGATTTTGATCACAAGCTCCTTTGGTAAACTTTTCCTTTTGACTACAGTTTGCTGCTTCTTGAAATGTTTGTATAGGAAGTAAGAAGCTCCGAGAACAGCTATTCCGAGTCCTCCAATAGCGAAGTATTTGACTATTTTGCTGCTTTTAGAAGTATTTTTCGTACTCATATTTACCAGCTTTTATTTTTGATATTCTATTAATTTTTCATGATATCTAAACGAAAAAGCCTTTGTTGAAAAAGATTTTCGAAAATATCCTTTGGATGAAGTTAAGAATGATGTAGATATACTAACAGGAGATTTGAATATTTCGGGATTTTTGGGGGGATGACATCTAGCGATCAACGAAAGGACCTTATCTAGCATATTAATATCATTCATCATCATCCCCGCTTGAACAGATTTGGACATGTTTGAGGAATCGAACTTCAACGGATGCGAGCTCAAATTGAAAAGGTGTGTTTTTCTCGAAGGTACAAATCATGGCTTGTATTGATCTAAAATCTTTGAAGGCAGCTTCTTTCGTTCTTTTTCCAGAGAACAACGTTAGACAAAGCAGCTGGGAACTAATTGTTAATACAGTTTGTTAGTGAAACGACAGGCGAATCATTATTTGGAAATACCGTAATAATATAATTCATGAAAAACAACGGTTCATTATTATTGAGCATCTTCTTATTATTATCTTATGCTTCAGCGTCCACTTTGGTTTTTCAAAAAAATAGTCTTTTCCGATCTATTCGGTCGCTTTAATAGAGGCCATCGCTGAAACATTCAAGGCTTCAAGCTTCTAGTGCAAATAGAATGCTCTTTCTACTAAAAAGGAGTTCAAAACGAAGGTTAGAAACGAGCTCAAGATCTCAATAAAACTTTGATAAAAACTGAAAATTAAACTAAGAAAGGCTGATGGACAGAATTGACTTAAAAATTCATCTAGTAAACTCAACATTGAGCTCAAAATTTGAAGAAAGTTAAGAAATATCGTATATTCACATAATGGAGGCGAAGGTAGCCAGTTAGGGAGTTTATCGTCTTAAGTATTTCAGCAATCTAATATCAACAGATTTCATTGTTAGAAATAACAGTTGCTACAGATATAATTTAGGGTTGTGATGTTCTTTAGTGAAAACCCACATTATTTTTAGGACTACAGGGTATAAAGCGTAATTGGAATAAGGAAATTGCATCAAAGTCTCCTTTGATGTATGCTCAAATGTAAATGAGCATGAGGATTATGCAAA
>ENA-UOTX01000834-UOTX01000834.1-compost-metagenome-genome-assembly--contig:-NODE-834-length-28971-cov-11.761854_pt1 | contig 28971 bp, 33 predicted proteins | sample MGYA00238143_ERZ746982 | MGnify/ENA primary metagenome ERZ746982 (study PRJEB28758, sample SAMN06268862) | compost metagenome | isolation source: single cell | place: USA: California, Emeryville, Joint... | reverse complement strand
AAGAAAGATACCTTAGAACGATTCGAGCGCACTAAAGAAGAATTGCAGCACTTAAGCGTCGCAAACGAAAAGCTGAACAAATATCAATTTTTTTCCCTGCTTGCACGCGTTCATAGTATAGCGAGGTGATGGTGTTGGCATTTTGTTTGAGATAGTATTCGAAATCAATGGTTGGATCAGGTTGGACTCCTTGACCACTGCTAAGTGACTTTGCCAGCTTTAAAAACTTTTCAGATTTAATCTTTTTCATCAGCTGGGCGCTTTCCTTCATGTATTGAAATTAATGAGACCTATCAGAAAGGATGAGAAAGAAATACAGAGTCCTTCGAGTTTTTGTCATCATTTGATGAGGTAATCTTGTCCTTGACTTGGTTCAACCACTTTTTTATTTGCATCCAAATTAATTTACTTCTTCAACTTTAAATCTTTAGCGTTTTGATATCTAAGCACCTGCAATCTGGCGATATTTCTGCTTGGAAATCACGAGAGTGGTTAAGCTCAAAGATTCAATCGTCCCTTGTCATCTTAATAATCAGTTTACGAAATGAAAATATGTAAATTATCGAAATGGCGAACTTTTGTTAGGTTTAATAGGGAATGATGAGTAAACTCATATTTTAAGATCTCATTAATTGAAAGTAAAAAAAAAAGTCGATGGTGAGATCCATTATAGTTAAGTCTTTTCTTTTTGGATGAGAATGCCATTCAAGAAGAAAATTGATTATATTTGCTGGTGTACCATCAGACACGGTCTCCATTAATTTCCATTAATTGCGTCTCAAAAAAAATTCTTTGTGTCCGTTGACAGAGTAGACTCCCAATGGATCGTTGTAACTAAATTTCAATATTACTGAATACATTAAAATAAGCTGTCTTAAAACCCCAAGACTCATTTTTAGAATTGATATCTCTCATGAAGTTCCTCGAGATCCCCATTTATATGATGATATGATATGATAAATGAGAGAGGTAAAACAGATTTTCTCGACTCTTTTTTATCTTCGTGGTAAAATAGCTTCGTATCTTTAACGACGGTCATAATCTATCGATGCTGGCCTTAATTTGCAGTTTTATTAGTAATTTGTGTCAGCGATTCGTAGTGTTTTAGTTATTTAGTTCAGAAATCAGAGATAGTTAGATTAGGTATTTCGAGTATAACCAATAGTTGCCAGTGTTAATTAGTATTTTCAAGGCAATCTTAACATACTGCTGATTTAAGCGATTTCATTTGATAGTTTTTGAGGAGAGGGCTTGTTCGGGAAAAAATACTTTGATGCTATTTACCTGACATTACTAGCTTTCATTAAAACGAATATTCACTTTAATTGCACATCTTCAAGTATACTATACAAGATATAGTACGTATTAACTAATTATCGTAAACATTAAACCCTTTGAAAAAAGGCTAATGCCCAAATATTAACAAGAGCCTTCGATACTGAATTTTGACGACTTCACTCTACCGTAAATTGAAGCAACTCTTCACCATCTATGCATTTGAAAAAAAAATTTATATGTCTACAGCTTCGATATGTGTGCTTTAGCTATTTAAGCAAATAATTAAAATCAAAAAAATTTACAGAGAAATAAAGATACATACAGCACGCTTATTTTTTGATCGATTGTCAAATGATAGGGTCTGTAACAACTCGTGGAAAATATCATCTTTTTGACAACGAGTGGGAGGAGGACAATATTTTTGACAAAATATTCTCGTAGGTTGCTGGTGATCCTCCACAGCAACCGATACTTTCCAAATCTAGAACCTCCCTTGATGATTGTCCATGCAGACACTAATCATGCGTGTGTTTCTTTATCTTCTTCTGGTAATGGTCAATCCTATGAAAAAACTACAATTTTGTTCGTGCGATGATTAAAAACTTTTGCTGAGGTACCGGTAGACAGTTCAACATTGATTCATAAAAACAAACTTCACTTAAAGTCAAAGTTCAACCTGTGTGTTCGTGAGTTCGGTACTAGAGTAATTCAACATACAAAAAAAAACAAAAACTCATACTACATAGTCATCTTCCAAAACAAGGTATATGTGTAAATAATAAACTTGGTGCCCACAGATAAGTTACAGGGAAATGAGTAAGAATTGACATTCAATCAACAAGTAAGTAGGAAAGAATAGAATAAGCAAGAACGATCTTAGAGTTAACAAGTTCAAAATTCCATTATCGAGTTCAAAATCAATTTAGTGCCAAATTAATTTCAAAAAGAAAAATTGAAAATTAAGCTTCAAGAATAGATTCTTCAGTACTTCCTGGGTCTCCTATTCTTGAAAGCAATTTTCAATTGCAGCTTTCGTCTTAGAAGTTATATGGGTATTGGTAGATTAGCGAGGAATAATAAACCTAATACCAAAGCAATTCAAAATCAATATGCAATTCAAAATTCTGTTTCTTAGAGTAAGATAGATGCTGTCAGTGAGGGAATGTGACAATAAAACATTGTCATAGAGACCTCCTATATAGTTTTGCCCACCAGTAATTTGGGAAGATGATCAGGATCTCCTCTTCCATCAAATTATTGATGTGTCGATTATTACTTTGAGCAACTTTGAATGTCTATAACAAAAAAAAGAGAGAAAGTTAACCGTAAAAACAGAAAGCATTTTTGAATTTTGTGTTTTTTTTATTCAGAAAAATTGTATAACTTACAATAAAACTAATAACAGAGTGAACTTTTACTCATCGATTCGCCGAATTATCGAGTTTGTCATTCAGATTCTTTTCTTGACGCTTTGAAGACTAAACCAAGTTCTCACAGAAGGATAATAATGGTTTCCACAAGGTATATTAAGCCAAGTTACATGGAAATGTTTCTCTTGTGCAATGAAGCTGTGAACACTCTTTAAATTTCGGAAGGTTTTATCACTTGCCACGTATTGGCAGGCGATCCATATTACTTACTCCCATTTAATACTATGTTTAATTACAATGATAAAATTTGTTGGCACAACTGGAAGCAAGGTGCTTAGTAATTTGTTGTGATCTCTTTTTGTTAAGAAACGATATATATTCGACGGATACTTTGAACCCCAGTTTGGACGAGTTTATTCAAAGTAGGTTTTTTGTTGTTGTATATCTCATTGGAGAAATAAATATTTATTTTGTTTATTAAATTAGATCATTGAAGAGGCCACAATGACTTCAGATGGAAGAAGGTTAGACTTGATCGATCAGGATGAGGACGACAAGTACATCAACGATAAAGAACTCCAAAAACGGACTCGACTCCACAACGCCGTCACAGTCAATTGGCTAAAGAAAAGATGCGGGAAAACTACGAGCAAAAGATACCTGCATTTTCCAGAGGAGATTCGCAAGCTCGCTGAAATCAAAAGAATTTTCAATATATTTGACGAAGATGATTCAAGTAGATTATATGATCCATTTCTCATACCAACCGTTATTAGAAAAACTTGACTTGGATGAATTTCTGACAATGATGAATAATGCTAACATCGATGTAACATCCGACCCACTCTGGAAATAAATTTCTAAAATTCTGCAGATTGATTTAGAACAGATGAAGTACATCTACAGCTTTTCTGACAAAGATCGCGATAGTAAAAGATATCTCTAGTCTGAAGATGACGTTAACTCTTATTTCATGATAGATGCTTTAACACTTGATGAGTTCAAAGATTGTGCATTGTCAGAGGCTTCTAATAAAGGTAGCGATTGCTTTTGTTATAACCCCTATTTCTCAAATTCCTCCATTTTAGCGTTCACTGAGATTATGCAGGGAATTCGCGCGAGGGAGTTCAGCAAACCCAGGGAAAAGGAGACTAGTCAACCATTCATTCCTCTGACTTTTACAACGCTTTTGAACTATCTCATTTACAGAACGAAGAGAGATAAATTGTATATGACCATAAAAGACGTAAAGAGATTCGCTGGGTTCTCATTAATATTTATAATATACTGAAATAACCAGAAAGAAGTTCCTGTGAGGAAGAAAATGGAGACCTGGAATGAACTTCTGAAACTCAATTCTCAAACAGATTACGCAGGCCTTGTGAAACCAACCTTGGGCGAAACAAAAGAGATTGAATACTCGGATCAACAATCTGAGGCTGACGATCCTGTTGCTGAGATGAGCAAAGAATATGAAGAGGAGGAAGAAGAAGAAATAGATAATCGAAAAAAATATATTGAAACAATTCCAAAAGAGGATTCGAGAGGTGTTGGATATTTCTTAAAGGAATTGGAGAAGCAAGAGACTCCTAAAAAGCTATCTCCGAAGATGAAAGAAAGCGAAAAGTCAATGGTTCCAGAAGAGAAAGCTTTTATGAAAGAGATTGAAGACCTTGCAAATAAAGCTAGAGAAGGTAATTTTTTTTTAAGTTACTTGAGCAAGTTGTTAACGGAAATTTTCAATTAGAGGTGCTGAATAGAGAGAGAAGAATCGATGACGTGTCTAATGACGTTAGCCGAATAAATGATGATAGTAAGATCGCAAATAGCACCAAAAATTTTTCGCAAGCAGAAAACTCGACCACGAATCTGAGCCACTTGTTGAAATCAGTTCCGGATCCAAATATCTCTGGCGTCAAGAACTGCCACCGTCACATCAAAAGCCAGAGTGTAGATAACACGTTGGTAGATCAGACGCATACCTATATGCATAATAAATACTTGCCACAAAACACAGAATTTACAAATGTTGCAAAAACGATCATCTCTCATCGCTATGACTCTCCAGAGAAAGTGAGAAATCAGGAGAATAGTTATTCAACAATCTTACCCAGAGATATTTCGCTGCCGAAGATATCACAAAACTCTAGCTTTCTCGGATCACATGAAAAGATTTGCTCAAAGCGATTCGAGAGAGGTTATGAAAGCTCAAGATTGTCTACAGATAGAACATTGAATAAAACGAAACCTTGTAGATCCAAGAGGTATTTCGGTGACAGATCGAGGTATGAAAGATGCTCGTTTATTCCCGAAAATTTGATGGGGGAGATTCATAACAAAAATCAGCTATATGAACCTCACAACCAAAGAAGCTCTCTGGCTTCAATCGGGTCAGACTCAATACGAAGAGCCATAGTTAATAACAGCAAAGACTTTGATTCATTAATGAGGGAGACCCAGGAGATCGCCAAATCGAAACATTCAAAATTAATAAACGACATACTAACAGTCGGGAATCAGCAGACGAAGCTTTCATTATTTGATGATATTAAAATGCCAAAACCTCAGCATAGAACTCCGATTAGAACTAGAGTCACTGATCAATCGCTTATAATTGGCTCAAACGGAAACAAAATTCCTCCAATTCATAGTTGTAATAGGGCACACGTAAGAGTGTTACGAAGAAGTGTTCCAGGTTTTTCGAGCCTTCTAAGTGACGCTGGCTCTCAAATGCTTTCGCAGGATGTTTCAAATGTAAACCTCCAGCCAAAATATGATTTTATGGAAGCAGCGCTCGAAGGCAAATCTGTTTTTCAAGATAGAAGATTTGCTTAATTCAAACATACTCTTTTTCCGAGTTTTTCTGTAAAAGAATTAATATATATAAAATGCTCGTTTATATTGCCCTAAAGTTGACTGCTGTAAGATCTCAAAGGCTTATTGTATTTTTAAGAGTCATTGTGATTGCTTGAGAAATAGAGTGCCAATTTAGGAAACTGATTCTTCTGAGATGACTCATGATTCAGTCGTATGAGGACCTGGGGAGCCAGAAACAGTTTCTAATTCGAGATTGCCAAATATCATAGACAGGTGCCAAACCAAAAAATAAAAAAAAAAAAGTCGTGAAAGCTCATGCTATCGTTCATTCAAAAATTATTCAAGTGTGAAGTTAGTTAATTTGATCATTTCCCCTTTATATGACTTTACGTCTAGCCTAATTAGTCAACTGAAAATGTGTATCGAAATTTCTATTTCGCTCTGGTGATTCCTTAGCAAATCAATGCTCAAGTTCCTTTTTTCCTGTTCAATTAATTAGCACTACATAAATTTTTTGATACTGATAGTATTCTCTCTCTTTAATCGCTACTATGGAAAATAAACCTGAAACTGATGAAGATCGGAGAATTTCGGCCATGAAAAACGAGCATGGGCTCTATGTGTGTGATTTTGAAGGTTGTCAAAAGGTGTTCAAGGCGAAGAAATCCCTAATTGATCACATCCGAATTCATAAAGGAGAGAGGCCATTCATTTGGTAAGAAAATCGTTCCGAGATCCTTGAAATTTACCCTTCTCTTATAGCTACCTCGACTCTTGTCAAAAAAGCTTCACCCAATACTCATCTCTCCAAAAGCATGAGAGAATCCACAGAAATGAGAAACCATATCAATGCGAATCATGCGGTCAGACATTCTCTCAGGTAACCTAGATCAATTCAATTCTATTCTAATTGGGATTCCTTCTATTGCTCTCAAATCAGATCTCTAATCTCAAGCGACATGAACGGCTTCATCGCGGCGAACGGCCTCATTATTGCGAAGTCTGCGACAAAAAGTTTGCCACCTCATCTAATCTAAAGCAGCACATGCAAGTCCATCAGGTCAATGTAAAACCACTCCGGATATCAACCTATCTGAAATAATTGTTTGATCCTAGCAAATCAGAAGCAAATTTTCTTGCGAAATTTGTGGAAGAGAATACTTCTATAACTCAAGCCTCAAGAAGCACATGAAAGACCACGAGCTCGGAGAATTCTCTTCTCAAACGAGAGATAGGAGTGGCTCTGAAGTTGATGGGACTGATACAAGGAAATACGCTGTTGATAACCTCAAAAATTTTCTCGCCCCTCAGAAACCACTGATAAATCCTGAACAGGCAATAACTGACCTCTTCTATGGAATCTTCGATCCTTCACAAATCATCCTTACTCCGAATGCAACCAGGGGAGGCATAGGGAATCAGCTAGATCAGCCAATGAATTTGACTCAATTGAATTTTCAGCAACCTCAGGGCAGATTGCAGGGAGAAACAGCACAGCAGGAGTTAGCAGGATCATTCCTTGACCCCAGTCAACATGACCATTCAGAAATTTGTGGCCATTTGAAGATAAATTATAAAGGGTTGGTTTACTACCTCCATAACCAAAAGCTGTGTAGGACAAGTGGTGGTAACTTAGAGCTCCTCTCAACAAATGGATGATATATATGTATTCATTAGGAAAAGTTGAAATCAAAGAGATTGAAGCTGATGAAACAAATCGGGTTGATTGCCGTCCGGTATCTGAAGTTACGCACATCCCCAACTATAATGGAATTCTTAAAATGTTCAAAACGACTGTGCTTAAATATCCTGATGCACTTAATATGAACATGATGTTGTCCTCAGATAACTGCAATGGGTTACATTGTGGCTGTACAAGCAACCAATCAGGAGATAGTTTCAAGAGCGCTAACAGTAATTTTAAGAGCTTCAGTAGAGCGAATGAGCAGTCTAAAACGAGCGAAGGCTGCTGTCAAGCACAAAAAGCTAAAAATGATGAACCCTTGCTATTGGAAGAACATAAGCATGTAACTGAATGCGAGAAATGTCCCGAGAAGTCAGCAAAGGAAGAGGAATTCGATCCATTGAAGAAGAGCTGCTGCTATGAGGAAACAAAGAACGTTGAGGATCCATTGGAAGATAAGCTTCCACCAGCTGAGAAAAATTGCTGCGAGTCTCAAAAGATGACACTAGAAGAAGAACCATCAGCATCACTGCTAAAGCAAGAAGATTGCTGCGGCTGCAGCTGTAGTGCCTCCAGAAAGAGCGAAATTCACAAAGGTTGCAAAAATGACGCTACACGCGAGAAATATAAGCTCTGTCTTTGTTCGGTAACTAAAGAACTGAAGCATCGGCACAGTTTGAGCTGTGGCCATCCTCAGATCTCCCACAATGGTCATTTGGACTATATAGTCGATGGTCGGTTGCATTATCAGCATGGAGATCATTGCGATGATCATGGTCCAATTGAAGCCAATAACCGAATACTGTTTGAAGAAACAAATTTCACTGCTCTTGACACTTACTAAAAATTATTTTGCCCTGTTGATATAGCTAAGAATTAGATTAATTGGGCGATCTCTAAGAAAAAGATAAGGAGATAATATGGGAAAAAAATCCTTATGAAGCAAGTTGTTGTTGTTAATTATAATGGTATTGAACATATGAGTATCCATGTCTATTTTGTACCGACTGTTTGTTAGCACTGTCAAATGGATTTTCTACCTGCGCAATTTAGGAAATCAAACATTTTGTAACGACAATATTTTTGTTATAGTTATTGTGAAAGGTTCCAGTGTTCGGATTAATAACTTTCTAAACAAATTAAAGTCTCATTATCTTCAGTATCAACTTCAGTATGGGTGATAGCTCAATGGAACTCAGGCCTATAAGCCAAGATAGGCTTCCAGAGATCGGAGGCAGCTTGTCAGTGGTAACAAAAAGACTTATACTCCCTTTTAATTAACGATCTACCAAATCAATACTTAGCAAAATAGGAAGAGTCGCGATAAATTCGGTCTCACAATTAACACTCGGCCCGAGAGGAGTCTCGTTCCGATTGCTTCTGAGAAAGTTCTTACCAAGTATTCACGGTAAGCCTTTGATTCAATCGCAAGTGGATTTGAACCTGCCTTTATACTAAATAGTGACCGAGAAAGAGGCGAGATCACTCCTCTCCACGATAACTATTTGGGAAGTTTAGACTACACTAAAACGTCGAAGCAATCCATGTCCAAAGAAATTAGTTCTGGAATCTCCTACCTGGACATGGCAAATAGGTAACGCTTGATACTGCTACGATGGGATTTATTGATCAATTATTGTTGTTTCAAATTAGAATAAGAGACCTGGAGAAAAAATTCATCGACCTCTCATCGAACATGGACAGACGTATCCAGGCCTTTATTGAAGAAAATCCGCAGAAGATACTGCGAAACTTAAAAATTCTGGAAGAAAAAGACGCAATTTTATGGAAAGAAAATCATCATAAGCAGAGCCATATGGAAGAAAACATCGCTCATCAGAGAGATCAGCTTCGGGAGAACCTAGAAAGTTTAAACCAGGCTCTAGTGGTGATGAATCGTAGAATTGACAATTCTGAATACAAAGTGCAAACAATAGAAAGGGGAATTGAAGGATTCAATGTATTCTATTTTCAAGATGAGTCTGTTTGACTTGAATCCCATTCATTAGAAATTGAAAGCAAACAACCTTGTGCCTCTTGACAACAAGCCAGCAATTGGAAGCGCAAGTGAAAAGCTCGAGACAGAAGTCAAATTGCTGAGAGAGGCATTAAATCAGGAGCGCCAAAAAAGAGAAGTGTTCTTCGGAGACCTCTTGAAGCAGTACCAGGAAGTTTTTAGCTTTGTCCACAAGAACGAATCTGAAATTCTGTCCAAAATGCAAAAGCACAAAGACGAAATTTATGAGCAAACACGCTTGACAAAGGAGCAGCAAAAGAAACTTGAAGAGTAACTTATTCCTGTGTCTATGCTCATGGCTCTAAACTTAATTAAATTTGCAGAATTAAGCTTGAAAAATTGCTTGGCGATAACGAGTATCTGAGAAATATTTACAAACAGCTTGAGAACAGGATCGAGGAAGAAGTTAACAGAAGGCTACAACATGAGTTTGAAAATAAACAGTGGATGGAGCATAAGATGCTAGTTTTTCGAGATGAAATTGTAAGAGAGAATTTTAGATTGGATAAAGATTCATAATTTTTCTCAAAAAATAACAGCGCGCAGATGAGAAGGACCTCTTAGAAGGAGAAAAGAGATTCGCTGAGCAGATGCACGATAGCATAGCCTCACTCAATCAGATAATAAAGAACACCAAAGAGCAGCTTGAAGCTAACATCGCATCCACTCAAACTATTTTTAATGAGAACGTGAAGAGTAATATTGACTGATGACAAAGGGTTTAACAACATTAATGTAATACAGATCTGACTCAAACAATGAGTATGATGAAAGAGAACGTGTATTCGAAGTTGAATGTAATGGATACCGTTCAAAGAGATCTGGGTCACAAGGTCCAAGAGACAAATGCTAATTTCCATCAGCATACTCAAACTGTGAATGAGGTGAAAAATTGTAGTATGCGATTTAATTGACTTTTATATTGGTCAGGCACTTGATAGAGAATTCCAGAGAATCGAAAAAGTTACACTGAAGTTCGAAGAGCTTATGAACGAGAAACTTGAGATCCAAAATCAAAAAGTAATATTGACACAAAAATAAAGGAGTTGAATTAACACAATTTCTGTCATTATTCAGTTACAGCAAATGGATCTCAAAGGCGAGCAATGGCGCAAAGAGTTTGAAGAAAAAAATCTCAAGGTTCTCCTCGAAATGGGAAATGCCCTCAAAAGCCTCAAGGTTAACATTACTCAAGGAGAGATTTTATTCACACATAACCCACCCAATCATTTTAGAACGACATCAACAAAGAAAAGAAAGATACCTTAGAACGATTCGAGCGCACTAAAGAAGAATTGCAGCACTTAAGCGTCGCAAACGAAAAGCTGAAGAATCAAATGGATGAACACATTAGAACCATTCATACTCAATTCGATGCGAAACTCAATGAATCCGTCGTCAAAGTTTCAGAGCGCTTGAAAGAGACAACTGCTCAAGTATTACCGGATTCCTATACAATAACTAATCCAATTATTTCCATCTAGCTGCAAGAAGAGATTGCAAATATGGGACGGTCGGTCTACGATAAATCAACGAAAGATTTGAAATTAGGGCTTCTTAACCTTGACAAAAAACTGACCAATTACACTAACGAGGAAATCAAAAAAGTGGCTGGAGAAATCAACCAGAGAATTACTATCGTGAAAGGTAATTGCCACAACAATTGAGAGACAACAGCTAATAAACATTTTTACATATTTAGAGCAACTTGAATCGGAGATTCGAAGCAAATATGATGAACTTCAGACAACCATTGAACGCGTGGAAGCGTAAAATCCACACTTTTTCTTAAAGTAATGCTCTCAAAATAGCGAGAAAAATCGAGATATTCAAGATATACGCCGAGACATCCTAGACCTTCGCAAAGAAAATGAATCAATTAGAATCGAATTCAGAGAACGTGTCAAAGAAGTTGCTGCTAAATTCGAATCGAAACTAAAAGTTAACAGCGATAATCTCAAAGTCTATGTATTCAAATTAAATCATCAAGTTGGGACTAATTATATATTTTAACAGGTCTCAGAACGGCTGAGTGAATTAAGAAAAGACATTGATCAGATGTTTGAACAGCACACTGAGAAGTTCCTTGATGAAATCAACATTGCTCGAGAAAGAAATCAAAAATTGGTGGGGCAGCTCTATGACAGAATCAAAGAAGAGGCTCGAAAAGAAATTCAAGTCGTTGAAGACAGAATACTCGAACTTCTTGACGAAGAGCGCAGAATTCGTGCTGAGAAAGACACCGAACAAGCCAATATGCTGCAATCAACAAAGATTATGCTCATGGAAACAATCAAAACCAGAATCGAATCCACTCAAGCACTTGCACGTGCCTTAGTCAATGAAGAAGCAGCTGAGAGAGCCAAGGCTGATGAGCAATTAATGAAGACGCTTCAACAACAAATCAAGTCGGTGGATGAGGCATTAAGAAATTTGATTCACAAATCTATCGAAGAGTTGAGGATAGAATTCGATAACAAACTCCGCGAACTTGAAATCAAGTTTGAGCAGCTTCAGCTCTGGGTGATTCGAGAGCTCAACAAGATCATTGACGATTTTGAAGAGTACGTGAGATATGCTACCTCGCAATTCCATGTCCTAGAAATGGAGCTGAGAACCGAATCCCAATTGACAGTAAACTAACTTTTCTTGACCTATGCATGCTAAAGAAATTTTTCATTTTTCTCAATTTCTAGATGGAGAATTTCCAGAAAGTTGATATTGAACTCATTCGTATTGATGATCAGAGAGACAAAGACATGGATCACATCAACAATGAATTTGACCGAGTAGAAAAGCAACGAAAGGAAGACATGGACCTGATTGAGAATAAGATCAATGATATCAAAGAAGAGAACAAGAGAGAGCTTGATAGAATCGATGCGAAAATTGCTGAGAATGAAGATAAAATGAACAAGCAATTTGAAGACGTTGCTGCACAAAGGGAGCAAGATATGAACCGAATCGATTCCCAATTCAAGGATGTTGAAGAAAAGAGACAGCAGGATGTCGAAAGAGTAATCTGAGAATTTGACCGTCTTTTAAAGCTTCTTTATTTATAGATGGATGCAGAAATAGAGGAAAGAAAGAGAAAGAATGCCGAGTATGAGAATATCATGAGTGAACACCAAAGACAAATCACCGAGACAAAGGAGGCTCTTGATGACGCAGTTAAACTAATAAAAGATGTAATACTCTGCTATTCGAGGCCTCGTCTTACTACAAATAATAACTAGGATATTGCGAAGAATCTGCAAGAAATTGAAGACAATATGGTGGCGATCGACGACAAATTCACCAACGCTGTGGAGTAATAAATCGAGATTTATCATTCGATTTAATTTATTCGGACTTTAGTGATATCCATATCAAGATGCAAGTGAAAGACTACATCAACAATCTCTACCGTAAAGCCAAAGAAGAGGAAGATCAGGCCAATTTAGCTGACCATAAAAGACGCTTCCAGAAATATGACGAGCAGTTCAGAGCAGTCGCAGACAGATTCGAGGAGACGGATAAGGCGTTAGAGAACTTTGAAGACAAAACAGAATCTAACTTCAAAATTGCGGAAGAAATGCTCCTTTCCCATTCAAATTATATAACTGCAATTGATGGACGATTGGTACTAATAATCTTTAATATTCAATCTCTTATATCGTGACTCTCAAAAAAATAACTAGACCGCAGAAGAGCTGTTCGCCAGAGTAACTCTAGCAAACTTCGAAGAACGAGTCGCCCTTGAATTTGGTAAGCAAAATCTGCCAAAGACCCTTGAACTGACTTATGCGACTTTCTAGCCCAACTCGAATCACAAGTGAATTTGATGCCCGAAGACCTTCAAGGCAAATTCGAGAAGCGTATCACAGATCTCCAGAGATTGGTCGAGGAAGATATCATTCCATCCACGGTATTGAAGCTCAATGAGGCTCTGGGCAACGTAAAGAACGAAATCGGAAATGAGAATGCAGAGACTAAAAACTTCTTGGCTCAACGATTAAGCGAGCATGAAAAGACTCTGATTTCTCATACTGATTTACTCAACAGTCATGATCAGAGAATCCAGTTTGCCGAAGATAACTTTGATCAGATTTCGGAAATCCTCTCTAAATATAATAAAAGAATTGGCGAGGGCGAGTTGGAACTTGACAAGACAAAAGAAGAGCTTACCGTGCAGATGGAAGCTAAATTCCAAGCATTTGCTGCTACTGAGAAGGTAAACTTTGATAATTTAATCTGAGTCCTATATAATACTTTTCATTTTATTCTAGGCTGTAGAGAGAAATCTCGTGAGAGCTGTCCAAGAGATTATTGGAGATTTAGAACATATCCTATTCGCTTCTGAAAAATCAGGAGTCAAGCCAGGTCACTTGCAAGAAATAAAGAATACCCTGCTTCCTGAATTTAGAGAATATATTAAATTTGACTCTCCTGCACTTATTGAGAAACAGGCTACCGAAATAGCAAATAGACAGATTCAACAAGAAGTTCCAAACATGATCAAGAACGATGTCAGCAACATTACCGACACGATCGTTCCTCAGATGCTCGACGAGAAAATCGGTGTCGCTCTGAAGGAAGATGTTGCCAAGATAGTTGACACGAGAGTGACAGAAATCGTTCACGAAGAAGTTCCTAAGTTGATTAATCAAGAAGTCCCTCAGATGATCGATGCCAAGCATCAGGAAGCTATGGCCCAAATCGATAGGATCGCCCAGCAACAGCAACAGCAACAGCAACAACAGCAAGATGACCAACCAACTTCTAAAGTTGATAAGACAGAACTGGATGGTCTGAGTGAAAAGGTGAAACAGCTTGAGGAAGAGAGCAACAAACACAACGATGAATTAAAGGCCAAAATAACAGGTAGTTTAATACGAATGAATCGAGTTATTTAAATTTTTTATAGATTTGGAACAGAAACTGCAAAGCCTTGAAGAAAAAGTGAATGCTAAGGAAAGCACTGGAGGAGACAGCGGCCCAATCAATGAGGAGGTCAAAGAAGAGTTGAGGAGATTCAAGGAATTGATTGATGAGATTCAGAAAGAACAGAAGGAAAAAGAGCGCCAGAGCAATGAGATGAGTAAGAAGCTCGACAGCATGAGCGACAATATGAGAAATATGGAGAATACTATTAAGAATCAGATCGACAAGAGTGCGAACCAGCAAGACGAAAATCAGAAAGTTATTACGAATCAATTAGATAGATTGTTCAATCAGTTCCAATCGCTTCAAGATAAACTTTATGTCGATCAAAAAGCTACTTAAGGTATTCTAGGATTCTCACTTTTACTTTTTTTGTGAAAAATAATAATATCAATAAATATTTGTTGTCATGATCATTCAGCAACTCCGATATTTGAGATGCTTGAAGAATGAATAGAGGGAATATACATCGAGATATACTATACCCTATAAAGTTCTCAAAGATTGCGTGGTGATGCTGAAACACCTGCAGTGAAATAAAAAGATTAGCATTGATTTATGGACCAAATGAATGGTTTAATATATATATTGGTGTAACCAACTAACTCTTCGATATCAGTCCTGAGGGATTAAGGCATTTAGAATTTTCAATTCCATTATTGGTTCTTACAAGAATCTGAAGCCCATTTGACAGCTTGATTTGAAAAAAACGTCATGCCAGGAATCACAGCTTCACAATAAATAATTTATCAAGAGCTCATCAGAATTAGAATCACTCAACTATATAAAGAAGAATATTCCGCACCAGATTCCAATAAAGTCAATCAATTTCGAAAATATCTTTTTGCTTGATAGAGACTATGGAAAAATCTGAGGTGAACGCAAATCCATTCTTTCTATCTATAAATTCTTTTGCTAAGGTCATGAAAAAGAAGCCTTTAAAAGTCACGCTTACTGGAGCAGCTGGAAACATCGGATATTCGATACTCTTTATGATTGCACAAGGAAGAATGTTTGGAGAGCAGCAACCGGTCGAGTTGACACTTTTGGAACTTCCAATGATGGAAGCTGCTTTGAAGGGAGTCATTATGGAGCTTAATGACTGCGCTCTCTCTTTAGTAACAAGCGTGAAGGCTGTATTCAACGAAAAGGATGCTTTCACTGGATGTGAGGTTGCTCTCTTAGTTGGAGCGAGACCCAGAGGACCTGGCATGGAGCGCAAAGACCTTTTGGCTGCGAACTCTAAAATTTTTGAAACTCAAGGCAAAGCCATAAACGAATATGCCAGCCGAGATTGTAAGGTAAGAAATAATCAATCCTCTGAAACAAAGCGATGCTAATTTACTTGTATTATTTAACAATGAAAGGTTTGTGTTGTTGGAAATCCTGCTAATACGAACGCCTTGGTCGCAATGTTAAACGCCCCAAATATTCCAAAGGAGAATTTTACTGCTCTCACGCGGTTAGACCACAATCGAGCGATTTATCAAATTGCTGAAAAAGCTCAAATCAGCGCTGGACAAGTGAAGAATGTAATAATTTGGGGAAACCACTCAAATACTCAAGTTCCTGATGCTAACCATGCCTACATCATCGAAGAAGCTGACGGGAAAACCTCTAAAAAGTAATCTTCCATTTGACCATATAAGTATCCATTTTGACCTGAATAGAGATGTGAAGTCTGTCATAAACGATGATAAGTGGCTCCAAGAAGAATTTGTGGCAAAAGTCCAGAAAAGAGTAGAATATTTATTTCAATTTCTTTAAGTCTTATAATGGTATAGGGTGCTGAAATTATAGATGCCAGAAAAATCTCTAGTATCGGTTCTGCTGCAAACGCAATTTGCGATCATATAAGAAGCTGGTTTTTGGGAACGAAGGAAGGAGAGTGGGTGTCTATGGCCGTTCGTTCCGATGGAAGTTATGCAGTCCCAGAAGGCCTGATATTCTCATTCCCTGTAACTTGCGAAAACGGGAAATATAAAATTGTTCAGAATCTTGAGGTAACAAAGACATTGAGATATTCCTTAGGATTCAATGAAAATTTATGATAGTGGGACGAATTCATTAAAAGCAAAATAGATGCAACAATCAAAGAGCTCCAAGAAGAAAAGGCCTTAGCTTTAGAGGACAAATAATCTATGTTAGTAAATTAAGTCTAACAGGGATATCTTTTCTATTGATATGTTTGATGATGATGAGGATCAAAATAACAATTCATAGGAAATTGATTAACTGAAACATTCACTCTATGTAACATCAATATTTTTCAATATCTATCTTAACGATAGAAGTGCTAAAATAAAACAGAATTTCATTATACGAGTAGGAAAGCTTTCCTGTCGCTGAGTGAACACTTCCAGAAATGCACAAATTAAAACAGTTTTTTATTTCTTCGATATCGACTATACTCAAAGTTATTGACTTTTCCAAATGGATCTCAAGGTTATGATTGCTGCGACTGTACTCAAAGAAAAAAGTCTTCCTCATAAAAGACTTACTTTGGACTAACTTTATCTTCTAGAAAATTACTTTGTCATGGTACAGTTAGACGAGCTCCAATTTCCTTCAAAAGAAAACAAAACTACAAAATACCGTACTGAACTGCAGGCTGGGACGTCGACACCGGCATTCGTTAAAAATAGATTCGTTTTTAATGAGCTCAATCTGGGTATGACAATTACCTCATTGCTAGCTATAACCATCACAGGAAGCAGAATTACATTTAAAGTTGGATGCTTTTCAACCAGCCTAATTACAGATCCAAAGGATAACCAAAAACTTCTGGTGAGCACTAAGATTTGAAAGCCAATGTTTTCTCAACAGACAATAGGATAATTCTACTCTAGAAGGCTCTGCAGTGTTGACTTTCACCCAAAGAATTTTGACATTACTACGAGAAACCGACAAACTAGAGCAAGATTTGAAAATATGTGATCGAGATCAAGAGGAGATCGGCAGAATTACACTCGCTTTGCAATTCAAACCTCATACTTTTGAACAAATGGTATTTTTAAAAAAGCTAATCCATGTTTATTCAATAAAACAATCAATACTACTACTAGTTAGATGAAGACATTCGTAAGGTAGAGAGGTTGTATTATGACCCATTCGAAGATGATGAAGAGGAGATCAAGAAAGTAACTGCAAAATGATTCGATGGGATCTTTATCATTCGGTTTCTCGATCTGTGTGTAGAAAACCAAAATTATAGAAGAAACATTGGTGAAAAAGCAGGAACAGTTGGATGAAATTATCAGCAAACTTGACTACATAAAAACATCGCATAAAAGCATCTCTGTGGAAGCTGCGCATCTTAAACGACAAAAAGACGCACTCGACAAAGAAAATTTACAAATCAGACAGAAGCTTGATAAGCTAGAGAACATCAAGGAACTTGACATTCAAATTGATCTGCTGAAGCAAAGTGATCATGGAATAGATATCTTGAGGGAGAAATACGGTAACGAATCAGCACAACAGAAAAATAAACTGAATATTTGACTCAAATGTTAATAGCGAAAATGCTGAATAGAATGAATCTTGAAAGGCTTGTCTATGAGGAGCTTTCTGACCAATATTTTCAAATTGAAAAGCGATTGGCGCAGAAGAAAGAAATTGAAGCAAAGATTGAAGAAGTTAAGAAAGCCTCAGAAGAACAAGTAGAAACTGGTGTTATCAGTGGATTTCTGATTCTCTTTGATTGTAGGAGTTTCACATTAAAAGAGCACAGGATATGCTTCCAGGAGTTGCAAGTAGGAGCCAATATATTCCTTGTCAATATAATAACTTGTCATAGTGCTCGGGGAGACCATAAAATCTCAAGAACAAACTATTCAAAACCTTCAGGCCATCATAAAAGAGAGTCTTAGAAAGAATAATGTGCTGGGTAAATTTATCTCGAATATTATCATTCCATATTAAATTAACAACACACATAATAGCCAATCGTGAGATCGATGTAGAGTTGAAAAAAATGAGATATGAACACGAATATCTCAAGGAAAAAAATAAACAAGTACTTACAGGCCCGTATGACAAAACTTATTGAGGAATGTATCTCTTTCTAGCTGAAAACGTTAATGGAGATGAATGAGGGTGTCATTCCCTACAAATATTTTCTCGACATCCAGAAAGACCCTCTACTCGGAGAAAACCCGTATGAGGTAACAGAAGCTGATTTTATGTCATATTTAAAGAAATTTGAATTTTTTAGCTTGAGAAATATAAAAAGAGAGCTGCTGAACTGTTACAAGAAATTGAAGCAATCTCAAGAGAGTATACATTTCTGACTATATCACAGAAAGTCACTTTTTTGAACAAAATGATAGGATGGAGGACATGACCATAAAAGAGGAAGCAAACAGAATCGCTCATGAGCGGTCTCTTAACAATACCGAGCAAAGATACGACAGAGAATGGATGCTCATGGAAATCGACGCGACTGAGGCTAAAGGGGACGCTCTTCAGAAAGAGGTCAGTTTTTCCTCCGCAATAACCGTTGTTATAAAATATCTTTCATTTGTGCCGTAGATTTACAACGCAACCAAGAATTATGCAAAAGCAATTGCAGAACTTAAAGAGAAGATTATCAATCTGGACGCATTCATCGCAACAACTCGAAAACACTACTAAGGATGCTGTATACATATTTTATTGGATAGATCTTTTTACATTGCTCAAATTGACGTTTCATTTGATTCAGCATCCATGCATCTTCAACTATTAGTATCCTAGCTTTTTTTTGAGATCTTCAAGTTTCTTCTGATTGGCCTCAGAAGGGGGTACCCACTCCTGAGTTGGTTGCTTTTCTTCAAAATCTTTTTCTTTCAAATTTCTAGGAGGTGGCTTTTGAGGAGCTGAATATACTTTCTTCACAGTATTGCTCTCAGCTTCCGCTTCTTGAGTATCATCCTTAATTTTTTGTTCTTTCTGCTCTGCTAACGAGAGGTTTGCATTAAGCCCAGTGGCCGAAGGTTCCCCCTTAGCTTTTGCCTCTTTAATTTGTTGCATTTTTTTCGCGTGTTCTCTCTCCCTTTCGATTCTTTGCTGCCCTTGCCTCTTTATCTGTTCTCTTCTTTCTGCTTCTTGCTGCTGTAGTCGTCTCTCCACTTCTGCTTCATCACTGACAAAAGCTGGTTGCACGATTTTGAGAAGTTTTTGTGTCCTAGATGAAATAGGCATTAAATTAAAGCGGTCATGTAAAATTGAAAGTAAGTACTCTGTGATTTTTATTTCGATGTCTTTAAGAGTGTTGATTAATTTTAACTTTTTCTCATCTCGCGATTTCTCTTCATTCTGTGCCATAAACTTGTCTAGTTCATCTAATTCAGGATCTTCTTCTATCGGTTTGTTCATGCTGATAGCCAGGATTTGCTCGTTGACATTTTTTCTTTGAACGATTAAATCTTCAAGTTTTCTCTTCAACGAATGGAAATCCTCGGCTATTTCTGCCGCTGTAATTGTAGCTTCGCCGTCATTATCTTTTCTTTTCTTCACTAGTGTCCTATCGAAAAACTCGTCATCTCCGAATGTATCCTCATCCTGCATCATGGCTTTCTTCTCTATTCAATTGAATCAAACGTTAATGATTGAACACTGAACATAAGAAAAAAAGTACTTTTATCTTTTGCGGTCTCTTCAAAGAAATAGAATTTCAGATTATCTTCTGTGATCTCAAGTTGCTGAGCAATTTGATTCACCTTTTCCGTCAAGTTTTGTTTCCTTCGTTGGTTTTCCTCACTCAAACCAAAGGCTTGCTGCTCTTTTTCGTAAATCTGCCTCAACTCAGCTTCCAAATTTTTAAATTTCCTCAATTTGGCTTCAAAGTTCTCGATTTTTTCAAGATCCTTGTCGGTCAAGTTTGGCAATTTTCGAAGTATTTCAGGGTCTAACCTGAAATCATCCTCGTCTTTGGTTGCGTAAATTATTTCCTCATCAAGCATACCCCAAGTTGCACCTTCACCGTGCAATTCAGCAACAGTCGTGGGATTTTTCTTCTTGTCAACTTTTTTCTTTGCTACTCCTCCACCTGACTCATACTTTGAAGAAAGCATCTGAAGATACGTCTCTTTCAGCTCTTGCTTTGCACTTTTGATTTCATTTGCTTGTTCTTCTTCCTGGAATTCCTGATCATTTATTAATGGGTCGACTTGACCGTCTACACCTAATATGAAAACTCTGCTCGATAACCCAAACTTCACACTGTCACCAATTCTCAGCTTATGATATTCTCGACTAGCAATCTTTTTCCTGTTGACTGTAGTCCCATGAGTGCTTCCTAAAAAGGTGAAACTGATAAGATCCACCACTTTTGAAAGCTAAATTACCTAAATCATATAAGAATACATCTCCTTGACGTGAGTGTTGGATGATTGCATGCTTGCGAGAGATGCTCTCGTGTTCAAGAACAATATCACAGAGATCAGGTAATTTGCCCACTAAATAGAATGCTTTCTCGTTGATCTTTCTCTCTTCAAGGTAAACTCCGTTTCTCACCACCTCAAAACTGGTATAAGTCGATTCAAAATTCATAGGATAAAAAGTTAATTACAAGTAATCTTTAGTGGGTGTTGCAGACCATTCTGGCAGAGTATAGTCTTTAAACAGTTCAAAACTATGTCCAGTTCTGGCGACTTTCGGTGCTGGGATAGCCTGAGGCTTGGGTTCTTCAATAGTTTTCGTATTTTCGGAGTTGTTTTCCATGTCAATGCTTCTTATTTTTTTCTTATTTTAAATATTTGGAATTCTTTGACTTAGGTTATTTGAAATTAAGATACCACTTGGTGAATAAAGTCAAATGTGGGGTGACTCATACTAAAATATTTGGTATACATCTCAATAAGATAACGATGAAGAAGGCTGAAGAGTATTATTTCGATTCATTTCACATATGAATCTCAACCTCGTTTGCGAAGAAAACTTTCTCATTATATATTCATTTTGACACTAATCTTTATTGCTATTTAACACTGCGTGTATTATTCTGATTGGATTTTTTTGCAGTATCTCTTCATTGCAGGATGTTAATGATACTTTGTCAAATCAATATATTATTTTTGATAACATGGTGAAGTTCTTATAAAATCGATATATCCATATCTCAGTTACTGAAGACCTCACTTCTGTTTCATCCCTCAAAGCCCAAAATTTATTTGAGAAATAGATCTCTCAAACAAACCAAATAAACAAACAACAAATGTTAACAACCCATTAGAATAGCACATGAAAAAGGAATGAAAAAAAACTCTAACAGCAATTTTTCTTTTCAACCTGTTGCTGTTGAGCAGCAGTATTTCGAGGCTTTTTCGTTAGAGAAATGTTCATTTGATTGTTATTTTCATTCTCAGCCTCTACATTTTGAGTAGCGTTTTTCTTTTGTGATTTAGTCATGCTTTTGGACAACTCAGGTTCCTTTTCGGCTTGATTATTTTTCATTCCAGATTTCATCATTCGAGCCTTTTGATTAGCACTGCAAATATCTTTCGAAATCCCTGAAAGAGCAGTTTGAATTGAATCATTGTCTTCGATTGTCGTCTCAAAATAACTCATGTTAAGTTTCTTGGCTAACTCTTTCCCTTGCTCAACAGTTATCTTCCTATTCCTCTCGAGGTCCTTTTTATTCCCTATCAGAATGAATTGCAGATTCTCGTTATTCGCATTTTCAAGAGCATCACTCCTCCATTTTTCAATAGACTCGAAGGATTTCTCATTTGTTATGTCAAATACTAGAACAACCCCAGAAAGAGACTTGTAATGAGATTTTGCAAGAGCTCGGAATCTTTCTTGTCCAGAAGTGTCCCACAGCTGCTGCCTCACGAGTTTATCTTCAATTTCAAGCTCCTTTGTTTTGAAATCGAAACCAATTGAGACATATTTCTCATTGTTATACTCATCAACATAGGTGAGCAAGATGCTTGTTTTGCCGACGCCCAAGTCACCCAGGATGATAATTTTGTGCACTTCTTCTTCGATAGCGAACTGCATGAAATCAAGAGTATAATTAAAAATAAAATAATACAATCTTTATTGTTCTTATGCGCGTTTTTAGCCAAAGATACGATATGAAAATGTATATATAAAATGATGCTGGCTCAGGTTATCTTTAGCTTAATATCAACATATCTTAGGAATATGATTATTTTATAGCTGAATCATGTACTGGGTGCTCTTTGCTTAATAATTGTTATGAAAATCTTCTCTCTTAGTTCAGGAAGCAAAACAGAATAAAACAGCATAAAGTCGCACAACAAGGCATGTGTTAAAATGTAAGAGAAATAATTCAAAGTTTGCTAGTCATTGAGATCTAATCATGCTTGAAAAAAAGTTGATCTCCTTTACCAAACTCGTCGTCCATTCCACCCATACCGCCTCCAAGATTAAGCATATCCTCAATACTCATTGGAGCCGAACCTCCAGGAATCGCTCCTCTACTGCGAACCTCATCTCTTTGTGGAGGCATGTGCTGTTGTGGATTGCTCATCATACCACCCATGCCAGCAGACTGATAATGAGGTTGAGGTGCTGGTTGGTGTTGATGAGGGTAGTGGTGTGAATGGCCTTGTAGGTGCTGCTGGTGTCTAAAGAGTTCATTCTTTTTGGATGCAAGATGGACTCTTTCTGCAGTTTGCATTTTCTGGAGGATCTCAAGTTGTTTCTTTTCGTTCCATATGATTTTTTCATATTCTTCTAAGAAATTAAGTTTCTCATCAAGCTTTTTCAATTGAATATCAATCAGCTGCGCCGCTAATTCCTGTTTCTTTGCTTTTTCTTTGGCAATTGCTTCCTTTTCTTTATCTTCTGGTTCAATCTCCATTGTAATTTCTGCATGTTTTGTGGGAGCGATTTCTTCAGCTTTGGATTCTTTGATTTCTGGAGATTTATTCTCCTTGATTTCTTTGATTTCACTCTCTTGATTTCCAGCTTCAGCTTCAGTTTGAGCTTCAGCTTTAGCCTCTACAATTTTCAAATTCGCGTTTTAGAGAAAAAATGATAAAGGAGCAGAAATACCTGGTTGGCTTTCGGCTTCCTTTTTCGCCTCTCCTTCATTGGCAGTAGCTTCAACTGTCACTGGCTTTGGTTGCTCCTTCTTAACTTTCTTTGCTCGACATTTTTCCAGGAGGTTTTTGAAAATGGCAACCTATGATTCATTAATATTAGTCGATCTCGATGTATGTATAATCGAAATCTTACGTGATGGAAGAGGGGATTGGAATAATCATTCAGACAGGTAAGTTGAGACTCAGGAATTTTCTCAGATGAAGGAGGTTTATCATCTGGCTGTTCGTTAGCCTCCAGAAGGTTAATTGATGTTATATTTTTGGCTGGAAGCTGAAGGAAATGTAGAATGATTTCTTCCTTTGTGCGAGTAGGGAAGTATCTCTGTATTTCTTTCCAGTTATCGTTGTACTTTGATACAAGATCGAGCAACTGTAGAGTTTCCTCTGGAGTCCAGGTGTCCTGGCTTCTTCCTGCCTGCTCGCTGTTCAGCTTTTCGATTAAGTCAACTTTGACGAAATCGTTTGCTGAGAAAATATTCGGGATCTTTCCATCCGTATAGCATTTAACACACAAAATAAGCTCTGCTCCCTTTGTGATCTGCTTTGGAACAGACTGATTCGGTTGTCCTGTGGGTTCACCTTGTACTTCTGATTGCAGATCGAGTGGTTTCTGTTGAAACCAGACTGACCCACAAATTAATCCGCAAAAATCGCATACAGGTCTAGATTTAACAAAAAATATTTAATTTCAATGAAAAATATTGTTAAAAAAAAACCTTATGCTTTTAGTTATCATCTTAACATGGTTCAACATACCATCATCATCTGGCGCCCCGTATAATTTCTTCTCCTGATCAAAGAAATCTCTTCTTCCTACTAGAGATTAAAGGAGTCGGTCAATCCCTCTTAGAAAAAGAATTACCATGCTTTTTTGTGAAGTCGACTATCCTTTGATTTACATCGGTAGATGGCTTAGTGATGAGAGCGTTTTGTTGGACCGTTGAGGAGTCAACATTAAAATTGATAATACCCCAATGCTCCAAGAAAGAATGAATACGCATGATAGCGCAAGCGTCTCCAGCAAGACTATGTCGACAAGTGGTTGAGTTCAAATACGTTTTTGGGTTTTGTCTGTAGAGCTGAATGATATAATTCCTGTAGCGCTTATAAATTTGAGGAGTTTTTGAAGGCTTTCCACAGAAAAATTCAGGCAAGGAATCTTTCTCAATTTGATGGATCTCATGCATATCAAACCAAGAGGCACAGCTTGGCAATATCACGAGATTGCTTTTAGCTTTTGAGTCGGTGATCTTTTGCGCGATCGTCCCCACATCAGCACCTTCGCGGTTTGAAAGAAGCGAATTGCCAAAACTTGGAGTCCTATAATCATCGGTTGGTACAGGGTTAGGAGGTCTACCTCTTGAGCCTAGTAGAATAATATTCGTATTACAGGAAAGGAGGGTCATTACCTTCTGAAGGAAGGGCTCCAAAACTTGTGTATGGATAAATTTCTCTTTTTTTGGCTTCAAGGTCAGGTTTAGTAGGAGGGACGATCGTCCGAGAAATGTTAGTTGGAACTTCAGTAGTTGCAGTCACTGGTTTTTGGATTGGAATTGGGCGGGATTGTTGCACTTGCTTTTTTACATTTGTCGGAGCAAGTGGGTTCATCGAACTTGGGGTTTCTACTTTTGTAGGCGCAATGGTAGCTTTGGGTTCTGGTTTCGTGATAACATTTTTGGGTATGGAGATGGTTGTCGAGGTGTTTTGGTCTGATCCTTCAAGTTTGTATCCAAGCTCGGATTTACGGAGAGTAATAATTATTGGCTTCGTGGGTTGCACTCTAGAGCGGGTTGAAACACGGTTCATTTAACCTAGCGATGAAGTACGTTGAAAGGAGTGAACAAGAGAGCCAAAAATAATAGCGAATTTTCCAAAAGTGGTTAAAAGAAAACTCAACGCACAAAAACAGTGAAAAAACACAGAAGCTGGGAAAGAGCACGTCTGTTTCGAGTCAGACTCGCTTCCCAGTTAATTCAAACCATTTGAAAACAATCAAATAGATTTATTTAAATTAATTACCAGATCTCTTTTGCCTTTTTGGAGTGATTTATCGAGCTGAATTCTTTCGTACCAAATTAATTTTTGCTAAATTAATTAACTTTCGTATATAGATCGCGTTCTTTATATATACAGGTACAGCATTTTTCACAAGCACTCAACATCGAAAAAAATTATGCAATCAATGCCTCATTTAGTTGATTTAGTATTCCTTTGAGACAAATCTCGAATTCCCTTTGCTTCCCTCTCGACATGTATTCGTTCTGCCCTTTCATTGATTTAATCTGAGTAAAAAATTTTGTTTCAACAAAGCAATAAAAAACACCTCTTCAGCTACGCTCGAATTGAGGATAAAATATTCCATTTACAATGCATGGTGTTAAGTCTATTTTCTCCCTCATTTTGTTAGAAATATTCATCTGTTAATATTCCATATTTGGATTCTGCTTTATCAGAAATCGAAGCTGGGTGTCTTTAAGCCGTTGGAATGAATATATTACATAAGCATTAGCCATCTCAACTACAAGCCTTCTATGTTCTTTTTTTGAAATGTGGCCAAATCGTCTCAATAATTTTCTAAAAGCCCGGAATTTTCTGTCTTAATCCGAGGGTAAAATCAAAATATCCCGCTAAATTATCTGTTTTATTTGCAATTTTTTGATGTCTCTCTTTTCTCAGATGAATAGCACCAATAAACAATATCAAGTCTTTCCACTAAACAGAGCGGTTAGAAGACAGTACTTACTACTACTAGATAGCTTTCAAAAGAGTTGTAAAAATATAAATTCTTCTCTTATTCATTATCTGTCGCCTCGTTTGGACCCATTGGAGTTTTAGGATCTCTCAATGAGCTAAAGTATTTGTCGGTAGGTTCTCTATTGATCCAAAGGACATCTTGAGGATAAAATTTATCGTTCACTTCGGTAATCGCATCCATGTAGCATCCAGATCTTTGACTTTCCTATTTAGATCAGAAACGCGTTATTTATCAAGGTAGCCCCAAATTAATTACTCTGATGGCTCTCTCAATCGTTTTTATATTTTCAGTTTTGTCCTTGATTTCTTCTATATCCGGCATCATTTGCAGTCTCAATGCCTCATTGATAACTAAAATATCTCTTCTGCGGCTATCTGAAGCGAGGGCAGCGCTTATCTTTATTCGGATGATGTCAACAACAATTCAATATTCATATGTTACCTCTCCATTAGCTTTCGCGTAGTAAGCAATAAAATCCCATTTGCTAACATCGCCGTCGATATATACTTCATAATAATTTTCTGTTTGCCCAGAATATCTCAGAGTTTGATTATATTGCTCCGTTTGGAAGTAAGGAATTGTAGTGTATGGGATTCTCTGTAGAAATAATGAGCTTCTGAAAGGATTCACAATGTAAAATGATTACAAGTGCCATTATGTTGAGTGCTGCAATGACTCCTTGGTGATATGCCACGTACCAACTTTTGGTATTAAGCTAAAGAAGAAAAAAAATGAGTTATCAATGGAACTATTTTAAAAAGGAATACCCTTGAACCATCAGTAAAGAAAAGAGAGCTTGTGCAATCGCCTGCAGCGAATATTCTTTTGTGGTCGGTTCTCTGGTTATAATCTGTTTTTATTTTTCCGTGATCATCGAACTCGAGATTATCAGTGTTCTCTCCCTCGACCACCCATTCTGTGTTTGCTAGGTAGTTATTTGGGAAATATAAAACAAGGTCAGTTTTGACTTTTTTCTTGGAAAAATTATTAAAAGCCAGCATTATTTAGGGAGATTACTCCGTTTTTGAAGACGATCTCTTTCACTTCTTTGCGATTTGGATCTTGGTTGAATCTTTCAATTTCGCCCTCAAAGTTGAAGTTGACGCCGTGTTTCTTATGAAGACTGTCAAATTAAATTAGTTAGCAATGATAATTTGGATAATTATCGGACTCAATTAACGCATCTGACACAGCCTGTCCAAATCTGTGTTCGGTGGCCAAAGTTTCATTTTCATCAATAACGTTGACTTTAAGATGAGGATATTCTTTTCGTAGTGTCGAAGCGACTTCCAATGAAGAAACATTAACTCCCAGTAGTGTCTAATCATGTCCAGAATATAATTCTTGGGTTGGGATAAATGATTCATACAATTTCTTTAGCAGTATCCAAACGCTTGACGATTTCTTTGTGGTCATCTATTCCTCTAAGATAGAGACAATTTTCAGCTTCTTCTGCTCCAGGGATTTCTCTATCCTCGGTAGTGGTACCCGTGGCGATCATCAGCGCATCATATTCCTAAATGATAGCTGTCAGGAAATCCCAAAAGAGGCTTCAATTACCATCTTATATTCGTCACTAAGCTCTAGATAGGGTCTGCCGTGTCTGTTAACAATATTGGTGGCCTCTCTTCCCAAATGGAATTCAATACCGTGATCTTCATAAAATTCTTCTTCTCTGAAGTAGAGCTTCTTGTAATCCATTCCCTTGAATTGCTTTGTGAGCCTGCTCTTGTCGTACGGAAGATGCATATCAGTGGTGATAAGCTTAATCTCTCCCTATATTAAAACGTGATTTGTGAGACCGTTATTTCCAAAAAAAATAAACTTACACTAAATTCTTGTTGACGGAGGGTTTGAAGACAAGTGTAGGCCGCAACTCCAGCTAAAAACGAGAGCGTTACACACGATAAAGATTTGTTGAGTTGTTACATCCGACGATTACGATTTTTCTCGGGTCATTGAAATCACGATAGCATGTCATTGGCATAACCTTTTTTGGTGGAACGACAGGAATCCATACAAATACTTTTCCTTGTTTCTGGGATTGAGACAAAGGATAACGATTTTTCCGAAAGAATTCAAATTACTTCTCCAGTTGCGAATATTGGCAGGTTATCTATTGCAGGCCCATATTCTACGGTGCCTGTTTTAATGCAGAAAGCTGATCCATTGTTTGGTGAATAGATTTTATCTCCGAAAAGAACACCTGTTGATATAATAGCATTTAGGAAGCAGATCATAAATGGCACTTACCATCTATTAGACGAGATTTGTCGTCGTAAGTGTCGTAGGCACCTGTTGCATAGAGTCTGCCTTCGAATCTGACAACGAGGACGGGAAAATCTTGGCCTTCATGGTTGACGATAATCTGGAAAATGGGAATTAACATTAAATGACCAATGCTTAAAATAGTATCTTTTACCTCACGTGGCACTCCTTCAGGGAAGTCTCGTGGTATTCCTATTTCATGCTATTCGAAAAAATTTACAATTGTCAATTCAAGATTTGGGTTCATCAGTTACAATACGGAGGTCTTTGACCAACTCTAACTTTTCTTCTCTGGTCATCAAGTCGGTTAACCTGGCAGGCTTTTTAGCTTGATCACTATCGGCACAAAACGTTCGTTCCCTTCTTCTGTTGAAGTAGTGCATAAGAGTAAATCCGCCCAAAAAGCCAAGCCACTTCAGACCTCCGACGAAGTCACTTCCTCTCATATTTCTGTAGCTCAAAGTGTTGCCGTTGGTATTGATTCGGGATCTTTGAAATCCGTTGTGGACATTCTGACCCCATTTGAATAAAGCCTTTTTGAGAGACATTTTTTTTAAAAAATCGATGAAGATTCACCTTGAATAAAATTTAATCTGATTTGCCGATTCCGGCTATTTGACAGCTCAAACAAAGAATCTATTTCATTTCTAAAATGAATCAAATGGAAATCGTGCATTAGAAGTTAAAAATTATGAAAGAGTTTCCTTTTGTAGATCTCCATAAAGAAGACATAAATAGGAAAGTCAAAGATCTGGATGCTACATGGATGCGATTACCGAAGTGAACGATAAATTTTATCC
>ENA-UOTX01000833-UOTX01000833.1-compost-metagenome-genome-assembly--contig:-NODE-833-length-28977-cov-6.030138_pt1 | contig 28977 bp, 16 predicted proteins | sample MGYA00238143_ERZ746982 | MGnify/ENA primary metagenome ERZ746982 (study PRJEB28758, sample SAMN06268862) | compost metagenome | isolation source: single cell | place: USA: California, Emeryville, Joint... | reverse complement strand
GAGTGAAGAAATATGCCAGGAAGGCAAGGAGGTAGAAGATTCTAAACCAGCCAAAGGCTGTAGTTTCCGTCATCGTCCTCGTTCCTGTTGATGATGATATTGAATCGCTATCGGTTTGGAATGTTCCAAATGGAGCTTGATCAGCCAAATCTGCGTTTGGGATGTAGGAGTGAGTGAGAAAATCCAAAGCAGGTAGATAGAGTAACATGTCACAAAAAGTGAAAAGTCCCTTGAAAGTGCTGATAGCAAGTCTATATGACTCTGTCAATCTATTTCTGAGGATGAAGATAAGTAATCCCAAGCACCCTGTTATTAGAAAGAGAAGGATGGAGACAATTTGGAAGAGGCAATTTGTGTTATTAAGAGTCTCCCATGAGCTGAATCGGGTAGCATTGAGGAAATGTAGCCATTGATTTAGCCATGAAGAAGCATCAGGAAGTAGAGCATCTTGATTTCGTGGAGAGTCTGGAACACGGAAGAATCCATTCAGAGTAAAGATTTGGACACTGCTGAGGACCACTAGAGCGTAGGCTATGTAGCCATTGTCCACAGGATTTGGTGCTGAGTTGTATATGCGAAAGAATTTAACTCCCAGAGCAAAAAGCATTTTGATGGAAAAATGTTTATAGTTATTTTTTAGAAATAATCAATGAGAACTGAAAATGATTTTCAAAGGTTATGAACATTCTAATATTTATGTTCAGTTGTTGCATTTAATTGATTTTCACCAAATTCCTTCTTTAAAACAATTCTTTTATCAACTGCTCTGGACAATAAATCTCAAAATTACTTTCATAGTGAGTCGAGATCCTTAAATAGCTCTAAGACACTCCATGAATCAGGCTGCTTTTCGATTGAATCATTTATTTTGAGACTTGAACAGACATCTATGGGAAAATCGCCAGTATCGAGTTGATTCAATTTAAAGGTTTTGAAAATTACACGAGATAAACTTTCATTTCCTCATTTCGTTGAGGCCTTCAGAACTTTAGTATCCTCAATCAACATTTCTGGGAGAAAGAGACCTTTGGGAACTATCGATGGACTCCAATTCTTGCTATGTATGTTAGTTTAATCGTATTTAACTCGGGCTTTTTGTATTACTGGGATTAAATTAATCAAGCTCCTTAATTTTTTTTAATTTATACTTTCAATTCTGGGTTTTTTATATCGAATAACTACAATCATGTTAATTGTAGAATGACTGATTCAAAATTGTATTACTTGAGTAAAATGAGTAAATTAAGAACGAGAGTGTATAGTTCCTATTCCCTACAGTTAGCTTTCATTCTAAACCCCAAATACAATTTTAAGGAGCTGATATTCCCAGTCTATTCGATAAATTTTAATGCTGAATCGCGAAAGGCTGAGCGAAATACACTTCTCTAAACTCATGCCAGTTCCTACTTTTAGAACTGAGAAATGCGATTCGCCCGATTTTAAGATCCAGAATCAAAAGAGATCAGAACGCCAAAGCGATCAAAAAATTTATTTCGGGAGGACAATCTGAGGGAGCTCATCGAGCTCTTTGAGCATATACCATTCGAAGATCTTAATCTTAATGAGAAATGCTAATACCATTCGTTGTGCTATTTTTTAGAATGTTTTAAGCAACTCCAGTGGTCGTATTCTCCTTTTCGGAAAGTAAAGAATGGGCATTTTGTATTTAGTTAGTTTTATTACATTCCTAAATATATCACCTTCTACCTTACGTGAGCACTGAACCAGAATTTTCACTTTATAATCAGTCAGTTGTCAAAACAGCATTCCTAATTAGAATTAATTTAAATAAAATTACAGACGGAAATATTTTTGCCATGAAGCGAAGAGTTGCACACAAGATTTCATACAAAGATCCCAGTTGTGAAGATGAAACCGATTGGTATTCCAATACGTTTGAGTAACCTTGTCCAAAGCCATATAGACATATAAGAGGCTCAGTTTGTCGTAGGAAACTAATTTTAAGGCTATTATCGTAGAAACTCATATTTAAAGAGGCAGCCTCTCTTCCATATCCATAGATTTCTACAGTTAATGAAGAGGAATGATTGTGGGGTCCGACTAAATCTTCATCATAGTTGAAATTTCAAATGAAATGGTGCTTAACTGATGGAAATTCACTGATGATTGGAATAGAGTAAGTCTTGAATAGTCAAATAAGATAATCTACAGAGATGACTAATCGCTAATAATAAGCACTCCATTTGGAAAATCTGCAAAAACTGATATCTATTCTCGAGTAATGTCGTTTGAAAATCATGCATTCATGAAAAGTCTCTCTTGTTTTTAGGTTGATCCCAAGCTTTTTCTTTGTTTTTTACTGAAATAATGCTGAAGCAACGCGGATAATTGAACTGCTTCAGTTCCAAGAGCTTGCTTTGAAATTATGCATAATTACAAAAGTCCCAAGCAGATCTTGTTGCTTATTCTTAATTTTCGAATAAGCTAGAGCCATCCTCACTACAAAAATGTTAGAGACATCCAGAATCGATTTGAGAATAAATATAAGTTTGTGTTCCCAACATTCAGAAGCGAACATTATCAACAATCTTTCTTGTTCATTTCTCCAAAGCACCCCGGAAAATAGCTTTTTCTTAAGTGCGTAAGTTGAACTTCACATTGAAACTTTCAAGTGTTGACAATTGCTATTGAAACTCTCCAAAGTTTTGAAATATAATTCAGCAAAATGCCCGTTCAGAAATAGACTATTATACTTGTTTTACAGGATCGCCTTACATTAATTAGCCATATATCTCGAAATGACATCTTTCACATACTTCATAGTTTTTTACATGATATTCATTAGATAATTTGCAGAAATGATGGCATTAGATTTCAATACTTTGGCTTTTCAAGAATCAATATATGTATTGCTCTTGTAATCTAAAATGTTATTTAATACTCACATCAATTCAATCGAAAACAGACAATAGTGGCCATTTAAATAAAGGCCTCTGAGCAAACATCACTATTCTGCAGTTTCTTTCTGCGGTGAAGGATCTTTCGCTTTTTTCACTTTAAATTTTTCGAAAAATACAGAAGGCTTGTAATCCTCAGGATCCTCTGAGAAACAATTCTTATACAGAATTTTCAGATCCTCATCAGTGGTAACTTTTCCATAAATCATCCAGTCTTTGAATGCACTATATTTAGCAATCGGAAACAGCGGGTTGCTTTTAAATTTCTCGCAATAAGCCACATTATATTTATTCTTCTGGTAGTCTTGGAACCCTCCTATATACCCGAACGTTTCTATCTCAAGGAAATTCACAAGCTCTATCGCATAGTCCCGAAAACCCACGATATTGAGATGAGCAAGTATTCTTCTCACTCGAAGATGGTTATGTAGACTCGTGATTAGAGTCTCATGATATCGTTTGGCATAATTGCGAGAGTTCCTTGCCAGTTTACCGGTTTGTTGATCTTCGATAACCATGCCATAAAATTCTAAAATCAGCTCATAGGATCGAACAACTCTTTCTGCAATCTGCCATTGAATGTAAGTAAACGTCTTAGAGCAATAAAGCTATGAATTACTTGCTTATCCTCTCGAAATATTTTTGCTTCCTCTCGAGTTAATTTGTATGCAAAATCATTATAATTAGAGCCGTAAAAATTTGGGAATAGCCATTGAATATATCCATGGTGTCTCTCAAGCTTTTCAAAATCTCTTTTCCTTGGACACAGTTAACTTCAATGACAAGCGAATAGCTTACCAGTATTTATGAATGGAGTCAATGAAGTCTCCATTAGGTTTGGAAGGGATCTTATTGAGATAAAATGCAACATTTGGCATTAATTTGAGGTCTTCATCTTTGTAAATCGTCGCTTTTGACTCCTCTTCTTGAATGGATGCTAAATTTTCTACATGAGCCTTTTCATTCGAAGATGCATCATCTTCTCTATATAGGTTATATATGCTATTATAACTCAGAGGAGATGAGTTTTACTCATTATAGGAGATTTCTGATTCGATTGTGATTGTATTCCGCTTAGCTAGGCTAAATTCTCTCTTTTTGACTGATTCTAAGCTCGAATCAGTGTTCATTCGTTTTAGAAAAGAGCGGAGATCGGCTTGTTTCTTCGGACTGGTGTCAGGCTTCGGAGTACTCGTAATTTCATTGAACTGAGTATGAGATTTTTTGATTCTCTTTGTTGGAGCATTAACATTTTGGGTTGGACTTTCAGGTTCTTCTTCAACAATAATGCGTTCCATTGCTTTTTGTTAAAATAGTATGAATAATTTTAAATACTGTCCCGTTATAAGTTGCGTTTATGTTTGAAGCTGAAATTCATGAAGCAAGTCTGATCGTTAACTCTACAAATAAGCGATTCAGGTTAGTATACCCAGCTCAAAAGATCAGACGGTCTTGAGTAGTGAGACATAAACTCAGCATTTCATCAATTCAGAACAAAAATTTAAAAAGTCCGCGCAAACGAGACGTGAGAATTTTTTCCGGGATAAGAAATCGGAGAATAAAATTCTCGAGACTGAGAACTTAAATAAGATAAGAACTTTGTGCCATGATTTCAATTTCTTGTTGAGCATAAATCCTTCAACGAAGCAGTTCTCTTTTAGCGGCGCTATTACTTATAAAGTTCAAAATTTGTTCTTCTTACTAAGTTACCCCATTAAATAACTTAAACATTGGAAAAAGGGGTGCAAGTCCAAAATGCGGAAACATGAAAGTATATCATTTTTCACTTCTTATATAAAGAACAAAAATGTTTAAGGAACTATCCTCTATTAACCAGGAAGCATGAGTACTTAAGATGAAATACGCATTATTTCTCTTTTCTGCTGCAATTAATGATATTTGCTTCTAAGCAGAGATAGAAAACTTCTAATCTTTGCATAAAAATACTGATTCCATAAATTAATATAATGAGAAGTAAACTGTCTTCTCATTAAGGACTGACACTATTCTACTATACCCATCAATGAATTTTGTATTGCCCTCCAACAATCGAGGTTTTTGAGACTGACTTTTGAAATTATACTGAGCAAACAAAGACAACAACTCACACTGAAAGCATATTTGTAGATTACTATCAACAACTGAACAAGAACCAAAATAATCAATACTGATTTTACTGAGCAAATAATCGCACGTTTGTCTCCTTGGAACCTTCGATCATTCCATATCTTGCCAGAAAAGACGCAACTGTTCAAAATGACTCGCGTTTTCATAGGAAGACTGCAAAGCTGATTCAAGTCCCTCAGCACGACGCTCCAGTAAACGCTACCAAAGCAAATTAAGCAATGCGATAATCATTCTAAGTTTACCTGCTTCTCTTCGAGTTTTTTGAGGTTATTCTCGCTTTCCTTGGAAACGCGCTTAAGAAGTAAACGTAAATCAGAAACCTAAATTGTTTGCAATTTTTTCTTAAAACAAATACCGCAAAATGAGCATTACTTGGCTAACAAGCTCGTCTTTTTCGGCCTCAAGAACGTCATTCTTGCCTTGTAGATCCCTAGTACTTTCAGCTTCTGCAAAAGTAAGAAAATAATACCGTAGCTGCTGTTTAAGAGACTCAATCTCTCGTTGGTAGCTATTTTCGGTTGCGGCAAACTGGTTCATAGCCTTTTGAAGGCCATTTGAGGTGATGCTGGATTGCTGAGTGTTGGCTGAGGCATAAGTAACTTCTTGGACACGATAGCTGTCAACGTAGCTGGTCATTTGTTGATATGTTAGGAGGGTTGTGTGTTTGTTGATTTCGAACTTTGCTTTTGACAAAATTTTATTAAATTTTTCCTTCTTGAGCTACTTAAAGAAAGCAAACAATAAGGGCGTCTTTAAAAAAACAGCTGTTTAATACTGCTCAGGCTACTAAAGAGTATGCTCAATTGTTCCTGGTTAGTAATGCCTGGATTTATGGCGTAATTCTATTGAAATCATCTCAAAGGGACAATCTTAGGTTTAAATTTGTTATTCTGCTTCTAGTTAGACTTCGAGCGATTCAGGTGCAAAATTATCGAGGCTGCTGTCTACAATATTATATGAGAAAATTTCAAGCGACAAAGCTACTTTAATAAACTTTGTGTGCTTCTTATTATTCCTATTATAATAAATTGCCAAAACTATTCGTTTATGAAGTGTCCAATAAACTTAATATCCAGAGAGAGATAGCAAATAGTTTGGAAGAAACAGATCTTGTAAGAGCAGCTACAAGTAGAATCATTGTGAGAAATAATCAAGAGAACTCGCAAATTTTTCGCGCTGTACTATATTCTGTCCCAATAATCATCAATAAATTTCTGTCCAAAAAGGACGAACAATTGTGACTTCATTACCCATCTAATGAAAAAACTCGTTTTGTAACAGAATGTTCCTGTTTCTTAAATTATAGCCTCTTTCTTCTAGCAATTTCCGCCAGTTTGCAAATAGAAAAAATTTCTGAGAAGTTGACCTCAATATAACCAGTTTTAAGATCGTAATTATTTTCGTTCTAAAGTATGATGTCGTCTAACTATGCCAGCAACAGCAGACCCTCCTCCAAGATACATGGCCGTAAAAAGGCACCAACTTCCTCCAATTTGAAACAATCGAAGCAAGGGCTTCTTCATAAGGGTCATTGGATTGAAATTTTTTCCTTCCTCGATATTTCCAAAGACTTACTAGTCTGCCGTGCTGTTTCAAAACTCTGGTTGCAATACACACACGCGGCTATCAAGCTGCTCCTGAAGCGTAAAGAAGGCTCACGGAATCGATTAACAGAATTCATATCAAAGCTACCTCAGGATCAACAAGAAAAACTGGCCTTAATAATGGAGAGAAGGGGTTTGATCCGGCAAAAGCTCGAATTGATACCTCTCAGAGGGCTTAAATTTGACTGCCTGTATAATATATGGATGCTGAAATCTCCTCCGGTCATAATACGAGAGGCACTTATCAGCGTAATTCATCTGATAACATCCGAAGAGGAATTTAAAAAGAAAAAAGTGATTGAATGGGAAGATTGCCAGCAACAGATGCGCTCGAAAAGGTATATCGAGAGACTCAAGAGAGTTAAACCTTCTGATTTAACCGAAAAACAAATGAGGAGATTTGAATTTACAAAGGATCGCGCAATTGTCACAGCAGAATATCTGCATCGCTCTGAATCTTCAGTTGCTGGATATCTTATCGAATGGGGGCAATTGATAACAGCTGCCGCACGAGAAATGCAGGAATATGAGCCGCGCTTTAGAGAAACAGTAAATGTTTGGGAACGACTTACATCTGACCAGGAAAATATTGCGATGATCAAGAAAAATCTCATGAAGTTATCCAACTTCAATTGAGAAACTAAAATAAAAATATTCCTGCATTACGGTTATTCGGTAAATGGATATTTTTTCAATAATTTGTTGAGTGGCGTGGTTAAACAAACCTCAAACTAAGCTAATTACAGTGAAATTAACTATCCGTCAACTCTTATGGTTTGTATTCATTTTTAGTTGTGTTTTGTCCATGCTTTTTGCAATACACAAATTGCACATCAATTTTGTTTTTGAATGAGCTGTAATATTACATTTTAGAAAATTTTCAAGAGATAGCTAGGGTTGCCTTGTATAACCCTCTAAACATTGAAAATATTAGACATATTATCTAATATCTGGCTTTCTTTGAAAGAACAGCAGAAAGGTTCGATTTCTGACTATTTTAAACATCATCTTCATTAGATTCAGGAGTCCAATCAATTATTTCAGAGTCGATCTGCTTGAGACCATTACTGTTAGACCCTCCATACTCTTTCAACAATTCTTCGAGACGTTCCCACACCCAGTTTGTAATTTCATCGGGATTCGAGCCGAAATCCTTCAAATATTTGCTCATATTGCTTGGATTTCCTCTATCAAAGAATTCCTTGATATTTTTCACACCATCGTTTTTAATTGTTTCTAAGCATTCCTGAAATTCTTCCCTCACATACAATGGAAGTTTATCAAATTCCAAATACATGCCTTTTGCAACTTGAATGGATCTTTTTTTAGGAGATATGTCTTTAGTAAACCCACCAACAAAATCAGTCTTTGCAACAGTGATAGTCTTCTTATCAGGAGACATAACAAACCCAATGTTTTCACCGTTACTTCCAATAGCTTCAACATCGTTTATTAAAGCTGCAACGGCAAGCATGCGACCATATCCAATTACCTCTTCCTTACATCCTTCGGGAATTGGGTGTTTTATATCGAATTCCCTCTTGAAAACCTGATCATAAGATCGGACTTCAGGCATAATTTCTTTCATAATACAAGAGGTCTTGGACTTTCCCATGGGAAACTTTAGCAGAGCTGTCTCGACGTTAGGGATGATAACTTCGTATCTTTCATAGAACTCTGAACTAATCTTTTGTCTCCGAGCGATTGGTTCACCTTCTTTCATAGAGTCAGCTGTTTGACGACCCAGCCATTCTTTATTGGCCAGGGTATGTTTGAATAGGAAATTTGAGCCTACTCCTTTGTTAAGTGACTCAAAATAATCACAACGGATTATTTCACTCTTTTTGTTAGGGTTTAATGACTTCAACGAACTGTTCTTGGAACTTTGTGAGCCATAACTTGACGGTTTTCCTATGGAGGTACTTCGTGGAACGATTTTTTCAATTTGTTCAAGAACTCCGAGTATCGTCATATCCTTACCCACTAAATAGGTCTTCCATCCTTCTTTTTCAGCTGCTTCTTGTATTTGAGGGATATCTTCTATAACGATGTGGTTCTTGCGGTCACCTTCTGAAATATCTAATAGTTTTGACAGAGCTTTCCTAGCACAGGCTTTATTTCTCTCTTCTTTGCCATATCCAGCGATCCAGACCCCATGAGATCTGTCCTTGATCTTCATAGGGTCTGCTGAACGAGTATCTTGGAAGCTATTCCTATCACAGACCGCAATCGCAAGGATCTTTGGAAATTTGATCCCATTTTTCTGGCAGGCCTCTTTTAGAGCTTCGATTTCAGCAATCTGTTCGTTTTCCTTTGATTTAGACAGAATTACAAGCTTGCAGTCATGCTTTTCAACTAGAGTATTGAGAATTTTCACTCTTTGTACACCATCTTTGATGACATGGTGCATTTCGGGCTCAAGTTCCGAAACCAGAAGATCGTTAGGGCTTGGCTTATCAAATATAATTGTTCCTTCTAGCAGACAACTGCGACTTGCGATGATATATCGTGGCATTTTAAAAAAGTTTATAGATGTGATATCAAATTGCCTAAAATACTCTAATCACTTCAATTAATTTCTAGGTCTCCTCTCAAACGTGCTGAATTCGTGATTGCTAGGAGGATGTAGATGAAAGTTCATAATAAGTCAGAATTTCTTTGAGATCTAAAACAGCAAATGTTGAAAATAACCATCTAAAATGCCAGATTTGTTGAAGAAAATCTAATATCATGGTACTATCAGATGGTTCTTAGCTACGTTGGTATGGTAGAAGATAGAAACTGCAAAATAAGATGATTATCATAATTTATTTCAGCTCTGCTTGGAATAGTTATCCAGAGCAGACACCTATTTCTGATTTCTAGGTAGGTTGATCTCTGTGATTTGTTTTATAGAATGAATGCATTCTTTCTTGTAAAATAGCATTATGAAGGCACATGACGAACAGTTATTCAGACAAAATGCCTCTTAGAAATTCTAATCCCGATAAACCACATTTTATGTCGAATCCTCTGTCTGCGTATACAACTTTCAAACTTATATTGAGTTAATGTAATCATGAGTTAGCCTAAACGCCGATCTGGGAGAGGGTATGAAACTTGGAGCCGAAAGAAATCAAGATAAGATTTTTTCAATTAGAATATGCCATTAGTTGCAATTTTCAGTTCATCCTGCTAATTTATCTCTATTTCCTAAAAATTTTGGACAGAACAGCCCCAACTAAAGTCATGGGTTCCGGCTCTAGCATTTAAATTGCAAGCCTCCAGTCACTGGAAGAATCAAACCAACGTTTTCCATTATGATATACTGCCTTTGTCCATTTCTAGCTACTTATATCCAAAACAGCTCACCATTGCAAAGGTCTCTCATAATCTTCTCTAAAATTGCTTATTGTCATTGATCTACTAATGACTCGACTCCGATTAGTGATCTTAATGGTCAGAATGATCAGAGACCCAGTAAAATCAAAAGTTCTACATAAATATTGGTCTCAAATTGGCTTGCTCTGTGAGGTTAAGAGCCTCCTGAGTGAATGTCTCTCGTTAAAAAGCCTTATAGAAGTCTAATTCCCGACTTATCCCTGTATCTCTTCTAATTAAGCACTTTAAAGTAACATCGAAAAGATACCTCCTGTGGGCTAAGAGCATTGAGAACTAGGGTTAAGTCGAGTCTCTGATATGCCGATAGTCTAATTTAGAAGGAAGTTCGCTCTTTTTTTTGCATCTCATTAAGTTTGATTTTTTTTCATCGGGATTTTTTCAACTTCGATAGCGACCACGATTACATTAAAAGGTACGGCGAACAGAATATTTTTTATCGAAGCTCAGAATTAGATAAGTTCGACCTTTGATAATTAAAATATTGACTCCTTTATCGCAATGATACCTTCGTCTTTGCAACTCTTCCAGCTCATTCTCCTTTTCCTCTTCCTAACGCCAGCATCCAGCGATGGTAAACTCCCTTACATCTAGCCCAGCTTCCAAAATTCCCTTTCTCATAGATTGTAGCTCACTATTACTCATCAAGAATCAGGATCTTTCTCTTAATAGTAAAAATACAGCTGGAATTGATTTTACACAAGAGATGAGGGCAGCAAGTAAACAAAGTTAGCGCCTCTCAGAAATTTTTCACATTGTATCAGGCAATGAAAGATCTCTTGGATTTTGGATCAAGATATCAGACCCTGTAGTGCAGCCGTCAGATGAAACTCAAATAATTTTTGGCGCAACCGATCAACATTATTCGTAAAGAACAATATGCATGACAAAAAGACTCACTCTTTTTTTTTACTTTTAAAGTTCTGATGACATAATCGCTAATGAACCAGAAATAAGGTTCTGGTTGACACGTGTCTCAAATCAGCTCCATGTCAATGTAGAAACCCCGTTAGTTTCTCCAGATATGGAATCAGCCATTATTGACTGGAGCACATGGACCTACATTTTTTTAAGCATTAAAGAATCTCCCAACATAAACACAAAGGTGGGCTTATATATCTATCAACCAGGATTTCAGACAAATCTCTATTTGACTACTACAACACTAGTGGCAAACGGCACATGGAGCAACTCATTTTTTTTCTTCGGAGGCATTAAACTCCCTGACTATGTCGGAGTCTCTGGCACTGTCCGCAACCTACTTTTCTTTACCAGTTATTCAGCTTTCGGAGACCAGCAATTAGTGACTACCCTTTTCGCAAGCAATTTCCAGACCGGTAAGATAACCGTGCAGCCTCGTTAAAAAACTAATCTGGGATAATTCGTTATATAGATGAAAGATCGCCTTACCTAGCTCATTATCCTCTAAATTCTTATGGTGGAAAAGTGTTAGTCGATGCAAGTGGAAATGGCTATATGGGGTCGCTAGGTAAGCTATTCATTGAAATAATTTACCAAGCAATGTTTTTCCATTAGAGGTAGCTGGACTCAAATCACCGATTTATTTTGAAGAAGGTGGATTAAGGTTCACCTCCCCATACGCTGTTGCGAGCTTGCCTCTACTCAAACTTATGCCAAAAGATTCGGTCTTATTCGAAGAGCAGGCGTTTACAATATTTCTAAACCTTTACTTGGATTCCAACTATATTCTAGGGGGAAGCTGTTCTGAGCAGATTATTTATCAGGCTTTCGATGCCATGACCAAATCACGTAATGGCTTGCTTGATCGAAACTCCTAACAGCTTATTTTCTCAGGGGCATTTAAAATTAGTGTAACTAAAGACTACTATTTCTCGCTTACACTGGGCGGTGAAGAATTGACCTTTCAACCAACACAAATTCTCCCGAAAGGTATGGATCAATACTCCTAACTTGCAAATATAACCGCAATTTTTAGATGAATGGCTGGAGATCATATTTCTGTGCTCGAGAGTCGGAGGTAGTCCTACAGCGACTTGCAGTTTACAATGGAATAAAGTCAGGAATCAGAATATAGGCTCCTCGAAGACATTATCTTTTACAGATTTCCCGGTTTATTCTCAATCGACTGTTGCTTGGCTGGGAGATTCACAATGCGGGTTCGTTGGCATTCTAAGAAACCTGAGATTTTCAAACTATTCAGCCGTATATCTCGTTGACAACATGGTTTTGAGTATTTTATTTGATTCTAAAGTAAATCTCTAAGAGATTTTTTCTAGATAGCTGTGGCTCTTTCTGCAGAAACACCATAGGGCTGATAAAACCATACATATTTTGCATTGAATGCGCTGGAACAAATTACAATAGACCCGATCTCCTCTTTTGCTCACCGAGAGGTTGCGAGCAGATTGGAAATATGGGATTATTCAGTACTTATTCAGATAAATTCTGCGTTTGCGATCCACCGAATTTTATTTCTCTCTCTAACGGTAGCCAATGTATGGAGGTGTGTGAACTTGCTGGCTGTGATACCTGCATTGGGCTTTATAGTGCCGGAATCGGCTGCGACTCTTGTGCTAGTGATTACACTTTGAATAATCATATTTGCTGCCCTTCAGGCAGCTATTTTGTGAACGATACCTGTTCTGTGAACTGTCCAAAAGATCACTACGCGATTGGACTTGTATGCTGTCCTGATGGCACTCTCTTTCAAGATGGGCAATGTGTAACTAGCTGCAGCTCGGGATATCGCGCTTTGAATAGTGTCACCTGCTGCCAATTCGGCCAGGTACTCCAAGATACGGCCTGTGTTCAAAAGTGCAGCAGTGGTTATTCACTCAACAGTCAATCGATTTGTGTACCAGAATTTCCCAAACCCCCGGAGCAACAGACTGTGAATAGAAATTATTCTGAAACCGTCCTCATGGCGTCAACAGTAACAAAAGGAATCACAGGAGCAAGCGCAGGTGCTCTGGCCGCAGCAGGAAGCGCTCAGCCTAATTTCGGTGCTTCGATGTTTTTGGTCCTACTAGGGATAGATTCCATTATGATTTTGAAGTTTGTGAATATCCGTTACGCGGACTATAACTACGCGATATTTGATTCAATGAGCGGCTTTTTCCCAGATTGGCTGTCTCCTATTTTGGGAGGGAATGAGATTACTGAGGAAGATTACGTTATTGGCCGGGGATCCTTCGCCTATCAGGAGACAACCGGACTCTTCCTTAAATTAAATGGAGATAAAGGCACTGAGCTAATTCTTTGGACAATGGCCGCATTTCTGATCACTTTTCTCAAGAAAAAAGCAGAAAAATCGACCTCTAACTTCTGGAAAAGGCTGTTAACTCGAGCAGACGAGTTCATGCACTATACGATCTATCTTTCTATCATCTTTGGTGGATACATGGAATTTCTGATTGGGATTCTCCTCAATTTAGAAATTTTCAGTAGCTGCTTTTCGTCGTTCTATACCTCAATTAGTGCGATCGCTGCAATACTTACTCTGGTAGGGCTCGCTGGGCTTATCGTGGTGTTGTTTAAGAGTCTCAACCGTGTCTTTAAAGAGAAACAAGTTGGTAAATCTTACATGACAGAGGAAAATCGACAACTCATGGCGAAAATTAATCTCATTCATGGAGAAATGAGCATTGATGACAAGTATCAATACTTTTTCTTCTTCTTTATCGTCATAAAACAAACCGTTACCGTGTTCGCATTGGTTTGGCTTCAAAACGTTGATCCAAAAATCCAGATTTTGGTACTGTTTCTATTTTCAGTTGGATATATCACAGCCATCATACAAGTCAAACCATTCAGCGAAGGGGAATGCACTTTTGTTTCAATCACTAATGAGATTAGCGTGATGTTGCTTCTGATCTTAGCGTTCGTTCAAACCTTCTTTGATCAAAGTGATATATCAGTACGGGAAAAAATAGGAAATTGGATAGTTGGTATCATCACTCTAAATATTTTAATGAACCTGACGCTTGCTTTCCGCATGATGTTTCTGTCAATTAAAGCGGTATGGTTCAGAACAAAACTTTTGGTGTTTGATGAAAACCTAGCAAGGAGCGAAAAGTTTAAAGGCATTGTCGTTACGGCCATTACAACACTGACTCTAGAAACTGATAGATCAGAGGCAACAGTGGGGGATACATCACGGACGGCGGATACATTACGTAGTGATAACAATACCTCAAAAACTCCGATGACGATTGAACTCTTAGCGCGTGGAGATCGCTCTCCACGACCGAAATTTGATGATATTCCTTCTATAAACACAAAAAATGGAAATCACATAGATAGGCAGTCGACCAGAGGCTCCTCAAGGAAAAAGAGGGAAGTGCAAGTTCATCCAAAGCCTCAACAATCTTCTAGTCACTTGCACTCGGATTCATTGAAGAGCTCAACAACGATGAGGAATGGCCCGACAGCTCCAAAATCAAAAGAGAGAATTCGATCTTCGATGATGATGACGCCTACGATGTACGAAGGTGAAAATTTAGCTGACTACATTCAAAGGACTTCAAATCAATCAACTCCGAAAAAGAATAATCCTCATGATTCTCGAAGTAAACTACCTTAGATATGTATAATTCTTTTGCGTTCATTTTCATGTTTATTAAGGCGGTTCGTAATAGTAAGAACGGCCTGTAAATTAACTCTTGCAAACCGTATCAGACCGAGGTAATTCTCCTCCTTGAAGAAAAATATGTTAGAATTCGGTGTTTATCATTAATTATATGAACCAAAACCAAAAAAATATTACTCTTTAGTATGACTACAGTAATCAGAATGAAATAGTTGAAATAGATACACACACATCTCAAAGTAGTTAATTAATTCATGAAGTAAATTCAGGCACAAAATAGCACTTAATATAAACAATATAAAATCTTGTTAAAAGCAGTGGTAAGTCTTAATTAATTAAGTCATAGTTTATCCACATTTACTATCAAATGAAAAAATCTGCTCACTAAGTCCCTTTAATGAGACTAAAGAAGTGCACTTTAACGTTCTTGCTCTCTGTCACAATCAATATATCCTGTTTGTCGATATTCACGAGAGTATCTCCTCGTTTATCGAATAAGAAATGCCTCTTTTTCAAATTCCCATTCTTGATATTCATCACATTCAGAAACTTGTTATATTGACAAATATAGAAAGTCTGATCGTATTTATTCATGAGAACTGAAGAGACATTGCTCATTGCCTCCTCAAATACGCACATCTGAGGAGCTTTCCCTCTTGTTTGACTGAATTTCCAATACAGGCTGTCCATATTGCTTCCGCCACAAAACAGCGTGTCAGCGTGCTCGAAGTACTCGAGATAATCAACTATCTCATAGCAATACTCTCGCCGAAGCCTATATTTTATTGTTTTGTTACTCCAATCGTAAACCAGAACTTCTTCGGCTTCTCGACAACCCATGGCAAGACAGTTATGAGGCTTGATGTATTTTATACTCGCGCAATAGCGACTATTCGGAGTTCGAACATCTTTGGTCTGGCTGATTACAGATTTGTTTTTGCTTTCGCTTCCAGTAAGTTCGAATACTTTTAACCCATCGAATTCGCCTCCAATGACGACATTGTTTTGGTCTGGAATGATTTCAATGGCCCAAATGGGTCCATCGAGTTCAATGTCATCGAGACATTTGAGCTGATGATTCCAAAGCCTCAAGTGGTTGTCAAGGCTCCCAGTGAAGAGCAGATTCGCTGATTCGTGGAATTTTATCTGGGTGATTAGATCTGCGTGCGCTGAGATAACCCTGACCTGCTTTCCTGTATTCATAAACATTAGAAGCAGAACAAATTCTGTTTGTTCCGGAGAGAAAAGTTCTCCGGAGACGATAATGAAGTTCAAAGTCGGAAGGTAAACGCACAGGCTCTTAACACTTGTCAATGAAGTATTGACTTTGCGTAATGGATGTATAGTAGGCCTGACCGCAAAAAAAGTGTTCGAAGCCATTTTTAATTTTCTAATTGGTACTTGTTTTAAAATAAATCGAGAAACTTAAGGAGATCACCGAATATTCTTTTTTTCTTACTGAAGGAATTGGTTAGAATCCCAACTCTGTAATGCTAAATGCAAAACGGGCTTATGCTTTTCTCAACAATAACGTTTTTGTTTCGTTCGACTCTGTTGGCTCAATTAATGATTATTACTATGGCTTATATCGAAGAAGTGATATGATTTGATTGAAATAGACTGGCGATCTGTGAGCAACAAAATATTTCAAATTTTTGTTTCTTCGATAGCAATAATGGCTTGGAACTTGAAAGAACAAAGTTTGTTCGGATATGTGAGATCATGTTTGCAATGTAAACAATAGAATTAAGGGATGAGAAATTAAGAGATAAACAAAAATTAGAGTTGAAAAAATGCAAAGAATTGGGTGTCAAAATGTAGATATGGGTCAATATTTAACTGTATTGGTTGCAAAAATAATATGGTTTTCAAAATAAACAATATTTTTTGATAGGATATTATAGGAATGAGATTCCAAAATTGCCTCTTAAGGGTGAAGCAGTTTTTTTAAAATTGCAATATTGCTATTATTTGCAAAAATCTGCCTTTTGTAGGCTTCGCGGTCTGTGAGATTCATCGCCTCGGATTTGAGAACCTGAGTTATTTTCTTATCTTGATAATCAAGCTCTATGGATTGCTGATCACCAGCTAGCGGGACATGCTTTCCAAAGTTTCTCGCCTCTATCTGATCGTTTCGCTCTGAGAGCTTGGGACTTTTTCCGCCAATTTTTTCATGCGAATACTCATGAGCCTCAACCAAAATTTTTCCTTTAAAATTTATTTCCTCATTTCCTCTCAGTAAATAAGGCCCGTCAGGCTCGGCTGGTCGCTTGAACGTCGTAAGGAACCTTTTGCGAGGGCTCTTCACAAGATTATGGTTCGAGTGAATAATATCTACATGTCTTGGAGTTAACTGAGAATTTAGCTCTGAGTGAAGATCCATTGTCTGATCGGACCCATTTCTAGATTTCGAGCTGAATAATTGCGCTGCTTCATGGAAGTTACTGGGCTGTACCCTGAAAATATGGGCTTGCTTTGGACTTTCTTTAAATGAAAATTTCATCTCCTTCATATTACGTGGTGTATTGGATGTAGATTTAGTTTGCGCTTGACGATTGATCGGAGGAAAAAAATGCTGGTTCTCGTTTCTAGGGGTTTGCGACTTGAAGTTATTTGTTTTCTGGACACATTTAGCGATAAGAATGGGACTTTCCAAGTAAAAATTGAGAATATTGGGTTTTTCTAGAGCCCGAGGTGTTGAGTTCACGCTTTTAGCGTTGAATGTGTGCCCGCGTCCCAGAATCCTTGCAGACGGAACCTGGACATTATTTTGGTCTCGAGGTGCATTAAGGCTGGGAAAGTAATCTTCTGCTGGCTGCTCAATGCCGATACTTTCGCCGGGGTGATGAGGGTTTATTGACAGCTCCTTATCCAGTAGAGCTTTTTCTCTGATAGGTTTCATCTCCAGCCAGAAACAAGAGCTTTAATTATGGAGTTAATTTTATTAAATACCTTGTCTTTTCTGTTCTGATAATTAAAGAAGAAAAAAAAAATTAATTCTTGAGGAACTACCCATTAACGCTCAGAGGCAATTTATCGAGCTTTCAAATAATTGTTGAGGTAGAGAATCTGATTGTCACTGATGAATTCCTCCAGGAATGAATTCAATATTCTCAACTAGTACATCCTTTCTGAATGTCACAGAAGAACGCCATCTGCCTGAGGACTTACAGTTAATAAAGCTACAACGGAAAAAGAGATTAGATCTCTTATCAACGATAGAGGATTGAGGAGAACCTGGATTTTGAGTCTATTTACATTAGAGGAGATTTGATCTCATATAATGAAAAAACTTTTTGACGGTCGTCAGTCTCATCATAGTTTGCTATAAGAGAGCATAAGCTTGAAAAATAAACAGGAAATTTGGAGTTGAAGTTTGTTCGAATCAAGCTCAGAATTTTAGATTGCCGTTATTTTCTTATACTAATTAGAAAATATCTCACTAACCTTTACTGTTTATCCGCATTTAATCGACCAAAATATAAATAGTAAAATCTCATGTCATTACGACAGTCAACCAGCCCACCTATTGGCTCCAGATGGAAATTGAATTCGTTTTCTAAAGAGAATGCACATATTGTCCTGCCGGACCTTTCCAATACAGCGAAAACAACAAAGAATGCCAATGAGAAAAAAACCAAAACAAAACGCACATCTTCAATTTCTTCCCTCATGAATTTCATCCCTTCAAACGGTCAAACAGTGATTGAAGAACACCCACCTAAAGAGAAAAGCACATACTGTTTCCGTCGAACCATGAGTCAATCAGGCATCCAACCGCAATTGAGCACAACTCAAAGTATCTGTTGTTTGAACTGCGTGAGACTAACATTCTAATTGCATAATAGTGAAGTTCAAAAGTATTATCAAATCGCAAACTCCAATGGCATCTATAAACAACATAAACACGGCTTTGAAGCTTGATCAGCCTACAGACAAATTCGATAAGATGGTACCTGCTTTTCCATTGAGAAATATGGCTTTAACTAAAATTATTTAGCTTGAAATATACGAGATCTTGGCATCCCTGAAACAATGCAAGGCGAATTATGGCGACACTTCATCAAGTATGTTCCCATCGAAAAATGATGTGAAAAGATCTCTGCGAGCTTTGGAATTGCTTAATGAGTAAGCATTTATTATTGCGTGGTGAATAGAAATGCCTGGCTTATTTAGAAAAGGGAGCCCATACAGCGAGCTAATGGAGTTAGTTGTAAAAATTTTGCGAATGGCGACTTATTCAACAAAAGCGTTGCTTCATCAATATGAATCGTCTCTTTCAAACATATACAACCCAGATCTACGTAAAACAAGCGGTTTTATAGAGATTTTATCATTTGAAATTAGATCGGGTCTGGATCAATGGCGAAGCCGATAAAACTCCTTATTTCACACTTTGTGTTATGCTCTTTGAAGAATTAAAAGCGAGAGATAGAGTATCTGTCGATGTGAAAAATAATTATGAAAGCAAAATCACGGGTACGAAATGCTAAAATGCTGCTGCTCAACTAACCCAATAAATTTAGAATTGAAACAGAAGTTAGAGGATGCGAATAAATTGATGGAAAGAGAGGTCGAAAAAATTAATAAGGAAGTGATTAAGAAAATCAAATCAGATTATGAAGAAAAGATCAAAGAGCTTAATGAAACAGTATTTAGCTATTATTTTCCATTCAAGGTATATAATTGGTTATTAGATCGAGAAACAAGCAAATGAGTATAGCAAGCTTTTCAGTCTCTATGAAAACGAATCGAAAGAATACCAACAGATCCTGAGGAAACTCGAGGCCGAATCTGACGAGCTTCATCTAGCTAACGTTAAAATCTCTGGTCTTCAAGAAGAACTCAAATTGAAAGACCAGAAACATATCGATACTGTGAACAAGTTATCCAGCATGCACGAACATTCGAAGAATTTTAAAGGAACCCTGGACAAAGTTTTAATGCAGTTGTTCACGATCAAGCAGATGGTAGACCATCTTAAAGCTCAAAATTGCCAATTAGAAGCCGAGCGAGACTCTCTGAAACTAAAAACAAGCGTTGGAATCGATGATCTAACACCGCGTCCTGACTATGCTGCCTTGCAGGCACAATATAAAGTGGATTTCAACGTCAAATTAGATAGTAAGCCATCTTCCTTTTGCTCCCGCTAATTAAATAAATCTTTTAGATAGCAAGAAGAACAACGGAAAAGCTTGGCTTTCAACGAAATCGATGTTCGAGACCTTATTAAATAAACACATTGAACTTCAAAAGGCAAAGAAGATACCTGAGGTTGATACCAAGAGAATGTTTTTGCTCACTCCACAACAAGCAAATCGGGGCGCCAAACGCCTCAGTGCCAATAACTCAAAAAATATTTCTCCTCGAGAACTGACTGCCGTTCAAACAAGAAGCAATGTGAGCAGAATTGGTCCAATCGAACCTATTGATGAGCTAATGGGTCCTCAAATAAAGATATGTGAAAGTTCTCGTGGTGGACAGTTTTTGATCACTCAAGATCCCAGCGAAGTTGTCAATCAGCCACAATCAAATGATCAAGAAGCCAGGTCGATAGCCTCTCGAAAGAACTCTTTAGAGAGTGACGCGCCTGAAGGAATCAAGATTAAGATAAACCTGGCTGAGGACCTTGAAAAAGCAAGGGAGTCACATGAATTTAATATTATTGGCAATAAAATTGTTGCAGCTACTCAAAACCTATCTGAGGAAGTGATAGAAGCCAAGAAGGCGATCGAATCCATGGACAAAGAGGTCTATTGAACCTAGTCTCTTTATTGTATACGATTTTCATATTTTTCCTATTCTGTATAAATCAGTTTGCTAATCTACCGCTTGTAAATACGTTAAGCCCTTATCTGTCATTAGTATTGACGGAGTAGCTCATTGTTAAAATCCTGTATAAAAGAGATTTTGGATGTTTAAAAAGATCTATTCATTTACTTCATTTCTACTTTGAAGAATAAGCCAAGAGATATTTTAATAAAGAGGAACAGAAATTAAAACTCTTTTTACAGAAGACAGATAAACAAGGTCTGTGATGAATAATACTGGCAGTCCAGTATCCATCGCAGACGCGCAGGAGTCTGAAACCAAAACGAGAATGACAATTTTTTGAGACCCTATTTGGAAATTACTGCTTACCTTGCCAATATGGAGTCGCTTCAGTAGCATACTATTCTTCTATTCTCAATGAAAAGTCGGATAATAGCTTTCTCTTTTCATTTTGGAGGTCAACTAGTTCGAACGGTTTTCTATTGTATCGGTTTCGTTTGGTTTTTACTTAATCAAGATAAATTTCAATATTTTTTTAGTACCAGATTTTCCTTTTCAAGTAACAAATGAAGATATTTAGTTCTAATAAAAATGAACACCTTCAGAAAATAGCATTCTTTCAAATAAGTTTCAACATTCAATTTGCTTAAAAACTAAGCAAGAGCATCCATTCCAGCCACCGCGGCATATTCAGGTATTTCTTCTTCTTCCTTTCGCCTTATACATTTTGCAAACATGACTCTTCCCAACACCAAAATCACCACAATTGCTGCTAATACTGCAATAAACAACCATCGATATTCCTTCGTAAAAGTGTCTATATTGAATCCTTCACCTGAATCGCTATTGGTTTGATTTAATGGCTGTTCTGCTTTGTTAGTTGTATTGCTCGTTTGATTGCGATCACCAGCAATAGCAATATTCGAAATGCTGGGGTCTTGGGATTCTATCACGTCTAAAAACTCATCGTAAGCGAATAACTCTCCTAGGGCGGTCTCGCTTGCCTTGATTTTGATAATCGAAATGTCTTCGTTTTGTGTCATTATGATATTAGTCTGTAATATTTGGAACTGAACTCCAGGCAAATAGCTCATATAACCCGTGGGACACGTGACTTGCTTCATCAGTCCCGCTACTGGGCCTTCATCCTTGTTAATATTTCCAACGTTCACCGAGCATTCGCTTGTAGTTAGATCCTTTACCAACTGAATGAAAATCGTATCTCCCAGCCAGCTGTCAAGGACCGTGTAATTGCCTGACTCAGAATACAATTTCTTTTCGAAAATGCCTGCAAGATTAATTTTCAGGAAGGCAGTCGCTCCAATATACGATACCAACAAGCTTACGTGTTTATCAGAATCGCTACTCACTCTCATGTTCTCAAAGCTGGAGTTAGCAAACGTCACATTGTCAATAATTTTGAGAGTTCCTTTGTCTGCTACGGCTGTTAATATAGTATTTGTCTGGTTGAAGAGTATCCAATAATCCTCAAATGGGTAAAATTCGGCGAGTATAAAGTCCTCGATAGGCATGTTGTTGCTGTCTAAGTGATAAATTTGGTTCACCGCCGTGGTATCTGAGGTCTGAACATCGAGAGAGAATTTCTCAATATGCCATCTCTTTGAGTTTGGTAAGGAATTCGCCTTGACGAAGCGATAAAAAGACACGGTATCTCCACTGTTACCAGATGCTCTAAGATATCTCTTACTTGCATTCGAGAAAGTTCTCAGTGGGTAGTAATTGGGGCAAGGCACAATAGTCACATGAGCGGTAAACTTGGTTGAGTTATATCTGTATTGAATATGCAGCCGATGTATCATATTCATGTCAATTCTGGTTTGATAGCAGTCCGCGACGACATCGTAGAGTCTTGCGCTCTGAAAAACCTCCAAGTCATAGCAAACAAGGTCTTTGTCTGTTGACAAGGCTCCCACGACAGTATAGTTAAGACATTCAGAAGTTCCAGTTTGAGAAAGGACATCGATCTCTGAAGTGAATAGAACAGTGTTATCTTGTGTTAAAATTGCGAGGAAGGACTTCTGAGGAGAAGCAGAAGGTACCTTTCTGATGGTCTTGATCGAAAGGTTTTTTGGAGGTGAGCACCATTGAAGTTGAGTCTCCGAATAATCCCAAGAAAATGAAGGAGCTGCTGAGTTAGAGCTTCCAGACTGCGAAAGAGGCCAAAAACTCAGGGCAGATGTTGCGATTATGAGGCCAGAAGCTATGAGGAGCAGTTGGACTAGGGCTTTGGACATTGATGGAGTGCTCTTGAATCGATAATCTGATTAAAGGAAATTAAGTGTTATTAATCAATTTAATTTGGGATTGTAAAACTGATCTCGTCTCGGCTGCAGACTGGATAAAATTATCCTTAAAAATGGTTTTAAGTGAGAATTTAGCTAGACACTGCGAAACCTTCGCACAAACGATTCCTTCGTATATACTCTCTCCTTCTGGTCTCTGATCCCTAAAATTCTATTTATCCCCGGATTTGCGCTTAGCGATTCACTACCTAAGGAATTAAAAGTCTTCCTAGCTAATCTTCTTTGTTTCTAAAAATCATCAGCCTTATACCTAAACATTCTAAATAATGAGAAACGGTTGGACAGCTTGATCATTTTTTTTTACGTCGAGACAACGCCGGAAGCACTACCCATTTCTAATTTCACTGGATGTGAATACGCAAGGGCTTGTGTTGTAAAATAACGGATGGATATTTCATGAGTAAAAAAAAATCCAAGAAACTATTTCAACTTAAGATGGTTAACATCGTTTCTTCTGAGAATTTTGATGTCTTCTCTCCCGCTCTTGTCCAACGCTATCTTTATTACAGTAATACTGCAGTTTTTCGCATCGTTATTAAATGTCGGGTCCTGCTTCTTCATCCTGACTCCAATAGCATTGAACAGCTCCATTATAAATCCACCATGAGAGACAACCAGAATCTTTTTTACAGGCTCAGTTTTGCTAACTGTAGTTGTGGTGGTTTTACTCTGAGGCTTAGACAACGAAAGGGACTTCGCAGCTACCGTAAGTGACTGTATCTCACCGTTGTGGTTTTTCGATTTACTTGTAGTAAGATCAGTTATTGATTTTGGCTTGCTCTGAATGGCTTTCCCGCTACCTAGACCTGAAGAGATGCCAGTGCTGCCTATCGAAGGCTCTATAGCTTTCTTTTCCTCAACTTCCGACGAGTTTTTTTCTGTTGACTTTGTAATAGTCGAACTATTGCCTGCAACACCACTCTGAGTATCACTCATTTTGACTTCTTCAATGGTAGTTTTACTTATAGTCTCACCATCGCTGTCTGTTTTACGTTTGATAACAAACTTTTTTTCAATTTCTAACATATTGGTTGGCTTCTGATACACATAAGTATCAATTAAATACCCTAAAAAATCTTCTGCCCGCTGCATAACAACTTGCCAGCTCTCACCCTCCTCCGCTTTATACTCTCTAATGCTCAATCCAGATTCTTTCGCTCTTTTTCCCCATTCAGACAACGGCAGTCCTTCTAACACCCCTCCTGATTTCTCTCGGATCAGGGAAGTGAATGTAACCGAATTCTCTTTCTTCGAAACGAAAAATGAAGACATTGCTTCATAAGTTTCTCGTGTTCTTCCAAGGTCTGAAACATATGCATGATGGAATTTTTCCTTGGCCAAAGCTTTTCCAGTCAATCTAGCCTGCGCGATACCTAATTCCGATAGCTTTCCAGGCTGTTGTCCTTGGATTATCTTCATCAGATTTCCTTCGGTCTCGCCGTGTCTTACAACCCAAATTTCCATCTTGCTAAATAAGTTTTCAAACGTTTCTGTTGTTTTATAATGCTTTCAGCATTTTAAATTTATTTTCAGTGCGGGATTCATACATAGTCAGCATTTTCAAGGCGACCAACATTATATTTTTAGAGAGCTTTGCTCAGGCTCTAGTCATTAATATGCATACTTCGAAATTTTTCTTATGTAATGTGCGAAAAAACATAAAAATGAAGTACTTCAATTCCCTATTAAATGAGCCCATCAGGAAGCAAGACAAAGCCTGTAAACTTTATCTCATTAATTCTAATTTTCGATTAACCTTAAGTTCTAGCCAGGTATTAACTTCCTTCAGCAGAGTTAAGGGAAATTTACACTCCTCATGAGGAGAAATTAAGAACTTTATTATATTGCCTTAGGAACATGAGTTTCCATAAGGGGCTCTTTTTTTGGCGGTGCTCCTCCTGTTTTCCTGCGCAGTAGCAATTTCTCCAGGTTCATACCGGGACTTTCGGCAAGAAGACTCGCACAGCAAGACAATATCATTGTCATGACCCAAAATCCGAAGAATTCTTCAATCGCTCGCAACATCTGTCCCATATGCGCTTGGTTTAAGTTCCAGTTATACCAAAACATAATCGAAGGATGAACTAAATACCCGGCAAAGGAGAGTCTCGCAAGAGGGGTCCAGATTCTCGCTGATAAGAACTTGGTTAGCGTTTCAGCATGCCCTAAGAAGCATGGCAACGTGATCAAACACAGCAAAAATGGCCAGCCGAATCTTGAGTATAAAAAGTAGCCGGATTTAAGACTTTGACTCATATCTCCCAACGTAATGTTAATTGGAGAGATGAGCAGCGTTACTGATGCGAAAATCAGGAAGGCTATAATCCAACACAGCGTCCTGAACCATTTCTTTTTATAGCTGTTGACGATAAGCCTTGTAATCGCAGTTGGGTGATCCTCTTCATATTCCATGAGAAAGAAAGCCAGCATTACTCCGAATCCATACGACGCGAATCTGGCAAACGGTTGGATGTAATAGTATTTGTAGTAGATAGATGGGTTAACGAACTGCTCAGCAGCAACTGGAGAGACGTTGTATATGTAAGTAATGACGAAGCAGTAGACTAAGGAAAAAAGAGTCAAGAGAGCGGTGATTATCCAGCCAGCTGATCTCTTTTTAAGATAGAAATTGAACAGGAACGGAGTTACTAAGAACATTTGCATGTCGATTGCAAGGTACCAAGTGTATCCCATGCAGGACGCTATGTTGTCTCTGGGTAGCTCGTTGTTCAGAAAGAGGGCATTCGTCCACCAGGTATCATTGCATTCGTAATCCATAATCTTTTTGTAGTAAAACCCAGCAACACCGTCGGAGAAGATCGCTTGGACCTTCCAGAAATAGAATAAAATAAACATGTACAACGGCATTATCCTCAGCGTTCTGTGGATGTAGCTCCCGAGCACTCTGACCCTCCCATAAGTCTTAGCTTCCTCTTGTCTTCCGTAGATAGACAGAAATCCTCCGATGAATAGAAAATTATCAACGAAATTCGGGCCTGTGAGAATGAGAGTAATCTGAGGAAGGAAAGCCCAATAAAGGTATTCGTAGGGGTTCGTGATCGGACCTCTGGTCTGGTAGTAGCAGGTATGACCCAGAATAATGTAGGTTAAACTGAGGACTCTGATACCGCTGAAAATATTCGTGCGACCAGGCTTTGAATCAAGTGATAAAATCTTTGGCAGATTCGAATAGAATGAAAAGCACTTCACAACTGATTTCCATCGAGGCTCTCTCTTTGGTTGAGCTTCGAACAATGGATCTGCACCAGCTTGTCTCTCTTGTGTGTGAGATTGAGGCTGGTTGAGATCTATTGGCTGATTTTGGTTGCTTAGTTCGATATTACTAGGACCGCTATCGCGAAGCTTCTGTTTTTCATCAGCACGGTCCAAATAGGAACCGAAGCAGCCCATTGCAATAAGCAATAAAGTGATTATTACCATCATCCAAGTTGAGATGTCGAAATCTTTGAGTTTTGCGTTTTCAATAATAGGATCGAAGAACTCGACGTCCAATATGTCCATGGAAATGTTTGTCTGTCTGGTTATCAATGCTTTCACAGGGCCAACGTACGCGGCATAATCTTCAGGACCGCAATGGCTTGGTCCGCAAAATCCAATAAAAGCAGTTAGGTAGAGGTTGTGGAAGAGCTTGAAATTTGCGAGGACGTAGCGAGTATCCTTCATAAAGCTGCAGAGATGAGGATCTCCAAAGTCGTTGTAACCTTTTCCAGATGCGATGAAATTCGCGATGTATTTTTGCGGGTTATGGTACATATTCTCAAGAAATGTTAGGCAAGTTAAGCTGTTCGCATAAACGTTTGCAAGCAGGCAAAACGCTATAGCAACAAGCAAACAGGGCACCTTGGAAACCATTTTTCGTTAATTAAACCTTTATATGAATTATTTCAGAATATCAGTGAGGTTTGTGTTGATTTTATTTAGGTTTGCTCCATAATTTCAAATTATAACCGCCAAAAAGGAAATATTACTCTGCTCCAGAATAAAAATTCTTTAATCTGTTTGTATAGTCATTGAGCATAGAAGGATGAACAGCCGAAGAGTTGCTCAAACTGTTGTTATCATTTTTTTCCCTTTTGGTTACATAATCGGATTTATTTGGTATCAGGATATACTAAGTTATATACTAACTATAATACAAACTGAACGTACAACATTCTCATCAAAGCGAAATGAACATAAGATGAGAAAAAGTGAAATTTGTTAAATTGGATTTCTTAAAAGAGAAGGAAAAAACTTTCTAAAATTCTAAATGAACTTATTCTCACTCTTTTTCGTTGTTTTATTGTTTTATTCAGAGTTCGCTGAATATTGACGGATAGAAATAAATAGTGCAATAAGCAAAGTGATTGTTCAAAAGCCAGAACATTGAGAGACTCTTTTTAACTCTGATTGCTATTCTGAATCTTTGGAAACTAAGCAAACTTAAGAAACTTTTGAATAGAGTCATTATATTTTTATTTTGTTTTTGTTTAGTTGGTTTTCTGTTTTTCCCTCCTGATTATTTTGCTTTCAGATAGGAAGAATGCATGTGGGTACTCTCAACAAAGGAATAGATTAGAATCACTGTAATCATTCCAAAGCATTATTCTATTTCATTTCGGCCGATGATCATTTCTCAGATCGTTTCTGTGGCTGCCCTCTCTAGGAGTGATTGTTGACTCTGATGATTTTCTTCTCAAATAAAGCAGGCAGACATAGCAGCTTCAAATAAAATGAGAATATGGTGTTTATTGATTAAATAGTGAAAATTTACTTCCATCTGAGGTCTTTCCAGTATAAAGTTTTTTTCCTGTCTTGAAGTCCAATAGTGCTGCTGTCTGATCACCTGAAGCAGTCACAGCATATCACCACTTGGACTCCACCTCACACAAAAGATTGCACCTAGAAAATAATAATTAGAAGTGAGAAATGATGGATTAACTTAATTTCGTCGAATCTTGTGAAAAAAAATGTGAACAAACTTGCATTCAAGGGAAACCTTCGGATACTTTCTTTTTATCCGACTTCAATATCTGAGAGTCCTTAGATCTTTCATTCCGTTCACTTCAATATTTTGCGACTTTCTGAAAAGGTTAGTTTTCGCTTCTTCTAAGTCTTCAAGTGATATATATAACTTCAGCAAAAGAAAGTTTAATAACGTGTATGCATAATAAAGTTGAAGTCCGTAATTTTTCAAAAAATAATATTTCCACCATATTCTCGAAGAATAACTCCTTTTGAATGTAAAGTCGATGTCAAAATTGATCATATTTTCAAGAACGGAAATTATTAAGTAGAATATTTTCTTATCATTTTTCTTACCTCCTGATGACTTTCTTAAGTGGAAAAATATTTGCTTCTTGATGGGCTATCTATATGAAATTCCCTCGATAGGTTAGCATTTGGCGAAGCTCGTGTTTCATATATCAGATTCTTTTTTTATTTTCCTTCTTCAAAATTGTTATTAACATTGATTCTCTTGCATTCATTGGAATATTTTAGTAATTCAATTTTACTACTTATGCTCACTTTCTCTTCACGAACTCGATGCGCAACGGCTTCTAACACAACTTGATTGCTTGATATTACATTGACGTCTTGCTTTCTGTGAATTCAGAACATTGATGGTAGATGAAGCAATCGTACAAGCTTTGTTCCTGAAAGAATCGTTTGAGGCTCCGCTAATGCTCTCGCTTTAAACAAAGAAAAAATTTTACCTTCGTGAATGCCATCGAAAGTTTGGACAATCTTTGATTCTCGTTTGTCAAATATCTTCACGTTGCTATCCATACCCCCTGAAGTAAGTTTCCATTGCTCTGGCATACATCAATCCAATATGTAACTAGTAAAATTAATGAATAATGAATATTAAATTAAAACAAGAAGGATAATAGAGTAGCAAAATGCACCAGTTCAAAACCTAAAATAATAGATTCCATTCTAGCTGCTTGCTGTCATTGAAAAAATAAATGATTTATTGACAGTTGATTTTTGCGAATTTCGTGGATTTATTTAACGTTAGTAAGTAAATAAACAATACACAGCATCTTCCTACAATAATTATCTATGAAATAAATTTTCCAAATATTTTTTATCCCTCTCAAAAAGTTATCGGCAACTCTCGAATATGATATTACGTTGTTTCAGTAGCATTGATTCTCTTGCTGTTATTCTAAAGAACAGACAATCTTATTTGAAGACTAATGCCTATTTTAATATTTTTGGGGATCTGGACTCTTTTGAAAATGTATTTTGAGTAGGAGCTTCATTATAGCTAAGAGTTT
>ENA-UOTX01000832-UOTX01000832.1-compost-metagenome-genome-assembly--contig:-NODE-832-length-28982-cov-7.016468_pt1 | contig 28982 bp, 15 predicted proteins | sample MGYA00238143_ERZ746982 | MGnify/ENA primary metagenome ERZ746982 (study PRJEB28758, sample SAMN06268862) | compost metagenome | isolation source: single cell | place: USA: California, Emeryville, Joint... | reverse complement strand
GACTATCAAACTTCCAGACAGTTCTGATGTTTGGAAGAAAGAATGTGAACTCAAAGTCAACTTCATCAATGAAGACGGGGAACTTCCTCAACAAGAAGCTGATAAGAATCTGCTAACTAACTATTACAGAGTGAGAGCTGCAGAAATAATGACAGAAGCGAGAAATCTTGCAGAGAAGAGTGATTATGAAGGAGGTAGGAAGATTCTCCAAAATTTCCAGGAAGAATTGTCTAAGTCAGTTGTGAAAGATGAGTTGCTGGTGAAAGGACTGCTTGATGATCTCGACACAGCGATCAAGGAGATGCAGCCGAGAGTTTACGAAACCGTGGGTAAGGCTCGATTGTATCAACAGGTGGAATCTCACATGAAGGAGAAAAGTAATCCAATGGGTCATTTTGACTGTTACTCGAATTTAACTGAGCAAGCATTCGTTTATGAAGCTAGAGCAAAAAAGAAAAAGTAGGTGAAAATATCATTTTATGTTTTTGTAATTTCTTGAATAACTTTTGCTACATAATTGAATACTTTTTTTATATTCGTTCCTAGTCTCAGCGATAATTCATACAGTTATTCAAACTTGGGGTTATGTTCATAATTACTAAACTTCTTAATGCTAAATTGAAATTACTCAACAAAAAAGATGCATACTTTCCCTTTATTCTTACCAACTGTATGAAACAATCGATAAAAACTTCTGCAGCATACATTACCTGCCTTTATGAAGAAATAGCGAGACAACTTCTCTCAGGAACCTTCAATTACAGACAGAACCCATTTCAACTCACTTACTCTCACATTCCAACATCAGTTCCAGCCCGCTATTGCTTTAGAACGCCTTACATCAGCAGGTGATCAATATCTGCAATCAGGACTCAATGAAAGAAATGCTTGTGATAACTAAAGCATAACAAAACTGTCATGGGCAGCACCACAAACTTATGCTTTCTTGGAATGTATAACATTTAACTAGTGTAAGCTTGATTGAAATTCAAATTTAAGGAGCGTGAAATTCGCAAGTTCATAAAAACTACTACCTTCAAAGTAAGAACGCGAATTTTCCAACAAAGAGGACTGAAACTCTCTCTTAATGATTAAAATTTGCCAGAAAGCTTATTTTTTATTGCTCTTGGAGTTCTGTTTGTGTTCTGTATTCAATGAGCCGTCACATGCTCTTGAGCCGCTACAGGTGTTTAATCAATAATAAAAATCCTAAATTCGAAAAATAAAGGTCTAAAATGAAAGCAGGACTTCTCATCGCAGTTTCATTGTTTTGCTTCTTAGCTGTTGGCCACTCTGGAAGCCTTGGTGTCGATGTGAGCATCTTTCAAGATGTGATCAGCGTCGACACATTCAAGTGTATGCTGAATCAAGGCATTACATTTGTGATCATCGAAATCTTCAATGGAGGTTATGGCATCGGCAAAAATGCCATCCAGAGCGCCAAGAACGCTTGGGCCGCAGGCATGCAAGGTGTCGGATTCTATGCCTTCATGTGTCCAAACTGTGGAGGAAATGTTCCAGCGAGCAAGCCAATTGAAACTATCAAAGAACATTTGGGTGGCTATTCTGACTGGGTGAGATTCTGGATCGATGTCGAACCTTGCGATGATTGCTGGAACGCCGATCAGAACGCTAACCTCGATTACGTTTCTGATCTTGCCACTGCAGCAGTGAACGCTTTTGGAAGCAATAAGGTTGGCTTGTACACCAGCGCCTACTGCTGGAATGCTGTCGTCGGAACTGGCAGAAGAGCTCATATCAACGATCTTCCATTATGGTATGCTCATTGGGATGGCAAAACCGATATGACTGACACCTGGGCTTATAACTTCGGAGGATGGACAAAAGGATACTTGAAGCAATACACAGGAGGCACAACTGTGTGTGGATTATACTTGGATAATAACTATCTTCCATAATAGTTTGATTGTCCTCGAAATATTAAATAAGCATTAAGAGCTCGTTTACAAATTTAACTCTTACAGTAAAGGTCTTATTTACAGAGATATAAACTCAGTTTCAGCTCATAAAGCGGAGTAATTATAAGATTTTCCGTGCACCGTGTTGCTATTGATTTGAGCATCCCTGCATTAGAAAGATGAGCATTCAACAACATCAAATCACCCTGATTGAAAGGAGTGCCTTTTGGTAGAATAGACGACTTGAACAACACGGCAGAACCAATACTATCAATCTTCTTTTTGGTACTTAATGAATACTGATCATCTTAACTGTTTTAAAAAAAAAAAGAAATGTGAAAGAATTTTCCAAAGCTCAGACTAGATAGTGATAAACGCGAGTTTTCAACTTGGTTATATTAAGCTAGCATCTTCGTGAGTGGACTTTATTCTTTCTTGTAATGCGATAGAAGTTTGTTAATTCACTGTCTAGCCGAAAATAAAATTTTGAAAAATCAAAAATTCATTTCGAATGAAAGCAAAACTTCTTATTGCAATTTCGTTGCTTTGTCTCTTCTCCATCGGCCGCTCTGGAAGTTAGGGTGTCGATATTAGCATCTTCCATGATGAAGTTAGCGTTGACACCTGAAAATGCTTGGTAAATCAGGGATATTCGTTTGTAATCATCGAGATTTTCAATGGAGGCTATGGCGTGGGCAATCGTGCCATTCAAAGCGCGAAAAATGCTTGGGCTGCAGGCATGCAAAGTGTTGGATTCTACGCTTTCATGTGTCCAAACTGTGGAGGAAATGTTCCAGCGAGCAAGTCAATTGAAACTATCAAAGAACGTTTGGGTGGCTATTCTGACTGGGTGAGATTCTGGATCGATGCCGAACCTTGCGATGATGGCATAACGCCGATCAGAACGCTAACCTCGATTACGTTTCTGATCTTGCTACTGCTGCTGTGAACACTTTTGGAAGCAATAAGGTAGGCTTGTATACCAGCTCTGGAAGCTAGAATTCTGTCGTTGGCAACAACCGACGAGACAATATCAATGCCCTCCCATTATGGTATGCTCATTGGGATGGCAAAGCAGATATGACTGATACCTGGGCTTATAACTTCGGAGGATGGACGAAAGGATACTTGAAGCAATACACAGGAGGCGCAACTGTGTGTGGATTATACTTAGATAATAACTATCTTCCATGATAAATTTTACGTACTATCAAATGAAAACTTATTAAGCGTCGGCTCTGGTTTTAAAATTTAGATCTCATCGTAAAGATCATAATGCACGAAAATATATCATTTATAACTTAACCAAGTCCTCAATACTACTCGGCGTGTTAGAACGTCTCTTGGACACCACCACTCATTTAATCAAATAGCTCTTGGTACTAATATGGCAAGATATCGAACTTACTGTCTTTGAAAAAAGAAATATGAATTTTAGAAGCTTACAAAGATAGCTAACGCGTGAGTTAAAGTGAGTTTTCTGCTTATCTTGTAACTATTCTTTGGTTCATTATTGAGTATATTCTTAAATTTTCTGTATTTTTTTCCATGTCCAATGTACATTGCGCTGCTCCTGAGCCAAAGTAGGAGTTTATTAAAGCACTGTTTAAGTTATCTGGTAATCTAAAAAATTAAATTCCAATGAAAGCAGGACTTCTTATTGCAGTTTCCTTGTTTTGCCTCTTAGCCGTTAGTCAGGCTGGAAGCAAAGGTGTCGACATCAGCATCTTCCACGACGTGATCAGCGTTGATACCTGGAAATGTTTGGTGAACCAAGGATACTCATTTGCGATTATAGAGATCTTTAACGGAGGACACGGAGTTGGCAAGAGTGCTATTCAGAGCGCCAAGAACGCTTGGGCTGCAGGCATGCAAGGCGTCGGATTCTATGCCTTCATGTGCCCAAGATGTGGAGGAAACGTCCCAGCAAGCAAGCCAATCGAAACCATTAAGCAATTTTTGGGTGGCTACTCTAACTGGGTCAGATTCTGGCTCGATGTCGAACCTTGTGAAAACTGCTGGAACGCCGACCAGAATGCCAATATCAATTATGTTTCTGAGCTTGCCACAGCTGCTGTCAACGCTTTCGGAAGCGGCAAGGTTGGTCTCTATACCAGCTCTGGCAGCTGGAGCCAAGTCGTTGGAAACAACAGAAGAGCCAACATCAACGCTCTTCCATTATGGTATGCTCACTGGGATGGCAAACAAGATATGAGCGATTCATGGGCCTACAGCTTCGGAGGATGGAACAAAGCTCACTTGAAGCAATTCACCGGAGGCTCAACCGTTTGCGGCTTATATTTGGATAATAACTATCTTCCATAATGAGTTTGAGTGCTCTTTTTAAATATCTAATGAAAATTTAAGACTCGGCTTTGAGATTAGAATTAAGCCTCATCTTAATAGTCTTTATTCATAGATATATATGACTTATAACTAAAAGAAAACACACCAATTTCTGAATCTCCCAGACATTGACTTTACTTTTGTCGTGTTAGAACTTATTTAATTATCAGGAAAGCGAAAGAAAACCCGAAAACTGTTTTGAAGTTGGGCTGTACAAAGCAACAACACCTCGTCAAGTACTTGCTTGTTTCTCTCACGATGAGATGAACTGCCATAAAGCTCCCAAATACCCATGACAGCCTTCTTTCACCAATTTTTTATTTGAATTGGAAGGTTCTTTATTGAGGGAGTGAGGAACTGTGAACTTCAATTCAAAGCTGCTCCGAATAAAATTTAACTCATGTCTTTCGAGCGCCATCACTTATCGAATCGTATAGCTCTAGGTACTTGGCTGGTGTGGTAAGATATCAAATTTTTTAGTAGTTTTCAAAATGGAAGTCGGAATTTTGAAATTTTCCGGCTCAAAAGTGAACTGAAGCGGTGTTAAACCCCGTTGCACAAAGGTCGCTTCCTATTCTCGAAGCCTCGTAAGAATTCTTCCTCTCATTATTGCTTATGTTCTTAAATTTTTAAACAGCATATCCAATAACATTGGTCTTGTTCTTGAGCCAAAGTTGGAATTTATTAAGACACTGTTGAATTATAATTGTAATCTAAAAAATTAAATTCCAATGAAAGCAGGACTTCTTATTGCAGTTTCCTTGTTTTGCCTCTTGGCCGTCAGTCAGGCTGGAAGCAAAGGTCTCGACATCAGCATCTTCAACGGTGTAATCAGTGTTGATACCTGGAAATGCTTGATAAACCAAGGTTACTCATTTACGATCATCGAAATTTTCAATGGTGGCTACGGGGCAAGCAAGAGCGCTGTTCAGAGCGCCAAGAACGCTTGGGCTGCAGGAATGCAAGGTGTCGGATTCTATGCCTTCATGTGTCCAAAGTGCGGAGGAAATGTTCCAGCAAGCAAACCAATTGAAACCATTAAGGAAACTTTGGGCGGCTACTCTAACTGGGTCAGATTCTGGCTCGATGTTGAGCCTTGCAGCGGCTGCTGGGACTCCGACCAGAATTCCAACATCAATTACGTTTCTGATCTTGCCACTGCTGCTGTCAACGCTTTCGGAAGCGGCAAGGTTGGTCTCTATACCAGCTCTGGCAGCTGGAGCCAAGTCGTTGGAAACAACAGAAGAGCCAACATCAACGCTCTCCCATTATGGTATGCTCATTGGGATGGCAAACAAGATATGAGCGATTCATGGGCCTACAGTTTCGGAGGATGGAGCAGCGCTCACTTGAAGCAATTCACCGGAGGCACAAAAGTTTGCGGCTTAGACATTGATAATAACTATCTCCCATAATGAGTTTGGCTGACTCTTAAATATCTAATGAGAATTGAAGACTCGACTCATTTAAAATTTAAGTTTCATCGTAAAACGTCATTATTACGCATATCAAATATAGCTCTATAACACCATCGAGGATAATTTCTATATGAACTAAATACACAGTCGAGTTATATCTGATAAAGAAATCTTGAACTGAAGTTTATTAAAAATGTCTGGCAGGATGTTTTGTTAGGAATAAATTAGAACATGCATTGTAAACAGAAATTATCGTGAGTATACACACCAATTTGGAGATATAGAAATCAATTAATTATTTTCGCAATCTCTAAAACACAAAGACAAGCTCATCATAAAACATAATGACAATAAGTTGTGGCAATTTTTGCCAAGTAGTTGCAAAATTGTTGGCAGATGCACTAAACCTTACAGGGAAAGGATATGATACAGAAGAAAGCATTGTCATTCATTTCACTCTCTATTTGATGACATTTTATGATTTCTCCTTCATCTCTATGACATGCTAAGGTTACACTCATTTCAACAAAAATCTTCTTTACTTGTGCTAATCAATTCTATTATTTTTCAAATCATCTAATTTAGCAAGGCGCAGGATAGAAATGATAGATAGATTGGGAACGATTGGAATTCTGTATGAACAATTTGATCAATCAATTATTTATAAGAAATTAGATGGTCAGCCAGCAAGCGATAGCACTTGCAACGGTTAGAAAATAGCAGGTTTACTTTTGATGAAACGAATACTAATTCACAAATTTTAAAGACATAAAAATCAAGAATCAATGGGAATCAAAAAAATTCTACTTCTCAGAACAATCAAGAGCGACAATAGCAGCACTAGTTCTTGGAAAGAAAGATCAAATGAAAAAGAAAACATTACAAGAAGCCTCAGCAGCCAGCCCATGCTAGAGATAAAGGAAAGTGATGACCCTCACCATATATCAGGAACAATTGATGATAATGATGAACCTCTTTCTGAATGTGTAAAGACGTTAGATAGCAAGCTTGATGCTTCATGACCCTGATCAGCTTTTCTCTATCTCACTTAAAACCAAATACAACATTTTCAAAATCACCTCAGCTTCGGAGACTGTGAAACCAATTCTATTTACTCTCAAAACTGAAAAAACACAACAAGTAAAAGAACTCGAGTTCCACTGGATTTGGTCTGTATACTGGATGCAAATGAATCTATGAGAGGTGAAAAGCTATTTATTCCAAGATACGCTAAAATATATTTTCACTCTGTTCATTGAAGATGAGAAAATTTCAATTGTTCAGTTTAAAAGTAAAGCCAGGAGATTTACCTCACTACAGAGAGTCCCTGAATCTAACAAGCCTAAAATTCTTAAAGTAATTGATTCTCTCAACGCAAGAGAAGGAACGAGCATCACAGCTGGTATGACTGAAGCTGTTACCATTCTCAATGGAAGAGAATATAAGAAATCATATATCAAGTGCTTTCTTACTTTCAGATGGACTTGATGGGAGGGCTATCATGGGAGTGAAGCAGCTACTTGAAACTCATAAACCAAAAGATAGCTCCACCATCAACACATTTGGTTATGGAAGTGCGAGCTGCAGAAGTGATGACAGAAGCGAAAAATCGTGCAGAAAAATGTGATTATGAAGGAGGTAGGAAGATTCTCCACAATTTCCAGAAAGATTTGTCTCAGTCAGTTGTGAAAGATGAGTTGCTGTGGTGAAAGGACTTCTTGATGATCTCAACACAACGATCAAAGAGATGCAGCCAAGAGTTTACGAAACCGTGGGTAAGGCTAGATTGTATCAACAGGTGGAGTCTCATATGAAAGAGAAGAGCAATCCTTTTAATAATAATAACAGCGCGAATATCTACTCGAATAGAATTGAGCGGGAGTTGTGAAGCAAGTTAAGTCAAAAAGGGTTGTTTTTTTTTTAGTCTGACCCCATAAAGTGGTCCAATAACTTATAATCTAGACTCGATAGCAAACATCTTAACTCATTAATTCCTCTATAATTAATATTCTTGAGTCTCCAGATGAAGTAAGCTCAGAAATTGAGAAAAAGTAGATCTGCAAACCTCTCACAAAACCACTTTTCATAAGAATTTATATCACAACACTCAATAATTCATGAGGTCATGGCTATCCTGGAAAATGCAATCAATTTGATTGAACCGTACCCACAAGGCTCAAATAATCCTAACATAGCAATCTTTCTTTACTTTCCGATCTACAGATTCTCACTAGGCAGCATAAAGGTCAAGTTTAACCTATTCATCGACTTCATTCGATGAGTACGTTCAGATAGTTGAAATCTGTCCTCAGCACGTTGAAAAAACTACTTAGTGTTTAATTTAACCGAAAGATACCGATTCTTCACATGAAAGCATCATTTTAAATTTTTTTCTCGAATTCGCATGGAGATCCGATAACATGTAAACATCCAGAAAAACTACTAGCTCATGTAATCTCTCTCAATTCTCAATTATCAAGTATAACCTCATTAAAGGTAGCCATTTATCTTCGAATCGAATTCGAATGTTGCATCAACGAATGAATAAAAATCCTCTTCGCCTCTAATGTTTATTTTTTTAATGCTTCCTGTGATATAAATTTTTGAAAATGCAAATCAAAATAACGCTCGCAACTCAATTTCTAAACTACATTGAGATCAAAACCAGCACGTTTCAAAACGATTTGAATTCGGAAATAAACAAATTTAATTCTTCTAAAGTCTGATTTCGGAAATGGCAACCAAAGCAGATAAAGTGAACCTCGAAGACCTCAAAAAAAAATACAAGAAGATTGAAAAAGAGGTTAAGCAAGCGCGTAAAGCAAACGATGATTTGGGAAAAAAATTGGAAAAACGCCGAGAAGAACTCATGTATGTGGAGAAGGATGTTTCAGACCTCGTTCAAGTACGGGGCCAAACCATTGATGCCCTTGCCATGGAAAAGAGAAAAAAAAATCGTGAGATCTATGACAAGATCGATCGTCTGTGTGAGGTCGCTTTAGATGAGTTTGTGGAAGAGGCAGATATTTTGGATGCCGAGGTTATTCTAGAGGGCCAAACGACAACCATCACGATCGACGAGTCAGTTGCCTCAACGTTTGGAGAACTTAAAATTCTCGTCGCTCAATTGTATTATTTGAACGAGAAGGATTTCTTTTTAGCTGATATGAATGATAATATATATCTGGATGAATTGCCTGTAAGGCCCGCACTTTCTCGAATCTACGGGCGTCGGATCAAGGGACCACCTCCGAAAATAAAGGTGATTTTGAGAGAGTTCAAGAATTATGGTGAGTTGTTAGGGAATCGGCGATTTGCGACCATTGAGACTGAAGACGCGAATCTACTTGCCAACCGTTCTCCCTCCTCCGGAAAAAGAAGAGAAGCTCCAGTGAAGTCCTCTTTCCAGAAATTGCAAGATATTTATCGCCGAACCAAAGGATGTATCATGCTGGCCATGTTCATTGCATTGATTGTGCTTTTCATAATTCATCTTTACAGTACGAGCAGAATCGGTGACCGCTATTTTTTCAAGCAGTCGCTTGAAACTGGAAGTTTGTTAAAGATCTTTGACAACGCTACCGACGTCACAGACGTTGTTGAAAAATTGCTCGTCACACCGGATGCTTCCAGCGATCTTGAGGCTGTGGTGAATGGCTTCTTCTATTCCTATGGGAAAGTAATCGCTACTCATTATGATATCGTAACCTGCCCAGACATCACGAGCAGTGATTTGAAAAAACTTTATACAGACAAGAGCCTTGTTTGCAAAAACGGCACCGGAGAAGATAGGATGACGCCTCTTGTCTTCACTGATGGAACCACAAACAAAACCGTGGAGTACTCCGACTCAGTTGAAGGTAGCACCATCTATACTGAATATGGACCTTATCAAACTCGAGGATTTGCCTATGAGTTCACGCTCAGCTCTGTTACGACCGATCTCGTTAAAAACACTGTAAATGGTATATTCAATTTTTCATCGCTGCGATACGCAACGTTAATACTGAATTATGCTGATCCGGCTGCGGAGCTCGTGGCGCAGGTGAATTTCTATACCGCCATCTACAACTACAATGTGACCAAGAACGGAATCGTCGCTAATGTCCTGAGCATGAAGCGAGACTCTCCGTCTGATAAAGGCATCACCACATCGATATTAGTGCTCACAGGAATCCTCTTGTTTATCGCGGTGCTTGAGAGAGTGAGATTTGTGGCAAGGAAAAATGAAAGTCTTGATAAGGAATTAGTCCTCTATAATGAGAAGCAAGCGAAGAAAAAGCGAGGAGAAGTTTCAACGATTGATTTAAGGAAGTTTTGGGTGTTTAAAAACCCACTTCTCATCTTTATAGTCTACCTGCCGTCAGCTTCAGAGATCAGTTCGTTTGTTGGGTTGTGCCTCGTTATCGCTAGTATCTCGATAAGGACCGTCGTTGTGGATCAATTGCACAAGTTTGACTTCAACAAAGACAACGATTATTTCGATCTCAGTGACCCTTTCTATAAGCTCTCTAATGACAAAGCGATAATTGATAGCTTTGTTTTAGTGCTGATCATGTTCGGTCTGATTAATCAAATTGTCGAGTTTTTACGAGGAGATCTGATCTTTTATCAAAAAGTCATCGGGAGAGTCTCAGCCGAATACAAGTGGTTTGCTCCGCTCTTAGCTTGGCTGCTGTTTGTAGGAACACTCAGTAACATGGTGCTCTTCGGCAACCAAAATAATGTAGAAGCTAACTTTGGACAATCCTTCTTCAGGCAGATGAGACAGACGCTTGGGAATTTACCCTTTTGGGAGGTGTTCTATGACCCAAAAAAGCGCTACCTCTTCGAAAATGGAAATCGGCAAATCGGGTATGTTAACTTCATTATTCCCTCTATTCTTATCGTAGTTATTGCGAAATATATCTTTTTACCTATCTTTATCGCGTTGGTCGTCGGACTGTTCCCTGAAGTCAGAGAGATGGTAAGAGAGACGAAGAAAACCTTGAAGTCCTTGAACAATTTGTCTTTCAAATCTATAAAGTTCGGAAAAAAGAAAAACCCAAAGAAAGAGGACTAGCTGCTGCTTCGATTTTAATCCTTTCGTTGAATTGGAATATGTATAACTCAAAATTATCTGTTCCATTTGTGCTAGTCAATAACAACGTTATCATTACTGAGTCTATATTTATTGTATTGACTGTTTTCATCAGGAGTTGAGCCAAAATTAAACAATGCAGAGTTCGAGTATAGAGCTTGTTACATCGTTAAAATCAATCAATCCTCGCTCTCGCTAAGATTTATATGCTTTTAAGTTCGAGTAATCTATGATTCTTAATTAGAAACTCAGAGATTTGAAAGTTGTGTGATGTAATGAGATTTGATCAAATTCACGACTCAACTTTGGTCATTATAAAATTAGATAGCTATCCGAATGGAACCCTTTTACATTAGTAACATTGAAAAAAGTATAAAAATTACTCCACATTTCACTCACAAAGTGTTTTCTTAGTAATTTGAGCAATATCAATGACTTTTATCCCACACGAAAAAGCTGCGTGGTCTTCTTTTTTCAGTATTTTCCCCAACTTTTTCGGCTTTGCTACCTCGTTTCCTCTTTTTTCTTCGCTAGGTTTCTCTTTAACAAAACTTATTTCTGAATTAGAACTTATGAGAGTTCTTATTTCCACGTTTTGACATTTAATTTCTTTAGCATTAGCCTCGTTTCCTTCTAGCTTGAAATCTGTTCCGCTTAGTTCTAAAATGCTCGCACTCTCTTTCCGCTTCCTCGAAGTTTGCTCTCCTTTTCGAGAGAAGCACGGACAAATTTTCCTAAGCACCCTGAGGCTAGCAGCTTTGATCTGTCTGAGGACGTCAAGCATCAAGGATCCTCCTTTTATTAAGAAATAAAAGACCATAAGGACATTAATCACCGACAGCGTATACATCGATATCAATTTTATCGCTTCCGTTGAAGAGTCTTTTCTTAATAATATAAGCAGGACGGACCAGGCTGCACAGTTGATTGAGTAGACTTCGAGATGATGCAAGAGGTCGTGATGATACGGTTTGGCCTTTTTGAGGAACGAGTAATACAACATCAGAATCGCACCCGAGAGGATAACCCTCGCGTTCTCATCGTAGCTCAGCCCATTGATAACAAGCAATAGAGCCTCTTTAAAAATAACCGAGATGAAGCCCCAATAGTACACTGGCTCTTTAAACTGGTTATACATACTGCCCAGCGATATCCGGAATCCTGCGCTTCTAAGTTTCCTCTTATTTACGAGCATTATAGCAAAGATAATTCCTGGGATCACTGCACCCCACGCGATAAGGAACGGGATTACGAGCTGTAGCATGAAGCTTTGAAATTCTGCTGAGTCGCAGCTCACGTCTACGTTTGAAACCAGATAGGTACTTTCAGAGTTTGTATCAAGTTTCTTGCAGTTGAAAATCGAGAGCAGCACTCTAACAATGCCTGGCTGTTCCATAAGAAAGAGAGTAATAAAGGAAAGCACAGTCAACTGGCTGAGCTTGAAGCCTTTATATTTTCTCTTGAAGTATTTTTGGAAAGGGAACAGGCAGAGTTGAAAAAGAACCCACTTTGCAACCGGGTCAAGGCACGATACCATAGTTTTCCAGTAAGTGACTTGTAACGGCGTGAATCCCGATGAGTACAAAAAGCAATCAAGCGTTAAAAACATGAAAGTCGCTGGGTCTCCGAACGAGTTCGTGAAACTCAGTGAGTCTTTTAGTGACGAATCCAAAGCTAACACGATCGAGAGAATTTGAGAGTAGTTTGTGAAAAGAGTCAAGCATGGGCCGATTTTAATAACCCTTTCACCTGTGGCTTTAAAATGGTCGTGATATAGTCGATTCGAATTAAAAGTGACCACGACGAAAAGCAATTGATAGGCACACAAACCTAGGAAACTTAGCAGCATTATCCCAAGGTTTTCTACAGTGACCGCGACGCAGACGGAGCACTTGTTTCCTGATAGTCTGGTGTAATTATTAGCAAAATCGCACTGAGCGCAAATAGGCCCTGTGTACCCTTTCAAGCAGATATCGGTGCCATTTCCTCCAATACAAGTGTCGTTTGATGAGCATTTTATTAACACGTCTGAAGAGGTGTTTGCTCTCCAGAACCCAGGGGAAACTTGGAGAACGTTTCCACCTGGGCAAGTCGCTCCTTCGATACAGTTGCCACAGTACTCATCTGTTAGCTTTAACGAATATTTCCCTTGAGGACACGCGCTGCATGTACCTGCATTTGTCGCATTAATTTCGCCGACAAGACACGCTCGAATCACAAGCGTATAATTAATCTCCATGAAAAATACCTCTGAGGCGTACTGAACCCTCATTGTCGTATATTCACCGGCTTTTCCAGTTACCTCCAGACTTTCAGGTGTGAAATAGCATGAGGCTGGGGTGCAGGTACGGTAGGTGAATACCCGATACTGAAAGCTCGAATTCAGGTAAAAGGAAATAGTTTTTTGGTCCGAGTAGTCATAGAAGACCTGCCCGAATTTATCGAGAAGAGTTACCGTAATTGGGACAGTTTTTAGGCTATGAGTGGATATATTCTCGAAAGTAGTGCCTGCTAAGATCACTCCAGTTGCTTTCAGCCCTTCTAGACTGAAATCAACCACCATGGACTCCGGTGGGGAGGCATAATCGTCTCCGATGTTAATAACTGCATCATTGTTCGTAAAAATATTCGTTTCGAGGAGTCGGTTTTTGTCTAGCTTCAGGCTCAAGAAAATTGCGCCGCCATTTAGGGTCGCGGTGTTGTTCGTAAAATTTGTGTTTACTACGTTCAGATCTGCGTAGTAACTCCAAATCGACCCTCCCTCTCCATGTGCCTTGTTATTTAGAAATTGTGAGGACAATATATCGATGAATGAGTAGGTTGAATCGTTAGAAGCGCTGAAAATGACAGCTCCGTAGTATCCTTCGATATATGCAAAAATCGACTGGCTTATAGTTAACAAATCAACTATCGGGTCAATTACATAGCCTGATTGAAGATTCTGAACAACAGTACCATTGCCCCATGAGGTGATATGCGTAAAGTTCGAAGAAACGATTGATATGTTTTGCGCACAAGAGGATGAACCTGAAACTCCCACTAGACTCGGTGAAAAAGCTGTTGATAGGCTCGCTGCAGAGAAATTTGACAGAGTAATATTCCTGAAACAAGATTGCTCCAGAAGCAATCTGGTCCCCACACTCGATGACCCACAGTTGATTTGAATTGGATAGGTCTGATTGACAACGTAGCCCCAAAAGCTAACTGCTGTAAACTCGACCCAAGCGTCAAAAGACTGTAAAATACCGTATTGAATCCCTCCTTGAAATATCCCAGTATGAGAAGGCTCGAAAGTGAAATTAGTCACCTGAATCTGGAGCTTTGGGCTATCAACTACGTTGAAAAAGTAGCCATAAAGCAACATATCGATTTGAAGCCTCACATTTGTAATTGATACACTTGCATTATCAGTATACGGCGCGGAGTTTTGGAAATGTAGAAAGGATCCTGTGCCTGATCGGCCACTAAGAGTGTAGATGACGCTAATATTATTGGTCTTGAAGGAGTTCAAACTTGCTTGATAAAACGAAAGCGCTGGACCTACTGAGAGGAAAATATTTTCAAACGCACAGCTTTGCATGTCAAAACCTAGCACAATATTAGATGCTTCGAGAATCGGTGTGTATGCGGACGTAATATTCGAGAATTGATTGTTATGGCTCTTGAAAAATTTCACGTTATTCATTGTTGCACTTGATAAATGAAACAGTGCTCCTCCAAATAAGTTCCCAATCACCACGTCTTTGAAGACGGAATTTGTGACATTAGCATACGAGAATATAAAATTAATCACTCCTTGGCTCCCCACAATTGACACATCTTGGAGGCTCCAGCTGTCTAAGAGGATGGAGTTAGAAGACAGCGTCAGCAAAGGGTCATTGTTAGCTATGGAGACATTTTGAAAGCTGAAGTTCGTCATATTGAGTAGCCCTTGCGCGCCAATTACCAAAAACAATGCGTTACTGGAAATCCCATTAGCAAACTCATTTGAAGAGTTCATCGCTATATCCTTCAAAGTGCACCCAAAAAACGATTGGGTTGTGTTTTCTCCGTTTAGAGCTCTGTCAACATGAAGTTGTAATAAATTGACGCTTTTTGCTCTCAATGGGGAAGAGTAAACAGCGACGTTATTAAAAAGGTTGCGACTGAACTCGAAGGAAGTTCTGAGTTCCTGAAATTTCAGCTGAATGAGCGTTTGGTTGATGAATACATTAGAAATTTGGTTGCCCGAGATCTCTGCTTGTGTCAGGAATTCTGAGTTCACTGAAAGCAGCATCAAGTCTCCAAGAGCATCAATTTTGTTGTCATTAAACTTCAGTATGCTATCCATGAGCAACTTACCTACTTTAATAATAATACCATAGCCGCTGATGTTAGAGAAGCTGCAGTTTTCAACCCTGAAATAAGGGATGATGTTAACAGTCACAAAATTGGTGTAATTCGTGGAAGATTCGCTCAAATAATTGCTGAATGTGACATTGTAGAAATGGATTCCACAGGACTCGACGTTCATCTCATGAAAGGAAACCAAAGATACCTGATTGCCCATAGAAACCGAATCAAACACGACATTTTCAAAGATGTATCGATGAACCTGATCCGCTGGAATTCCTGCAGTGCCAGGCGTATTCCCATTCAGAAGATCCAGCATCACTGAATCATAGGAATAAAGCTTTGTTTCGGTCTCAGGGTCGCTGATGAACCCCGCGTAACCCCAACCTTGGAAAAGAGTGTAGTAGGGTTGAATGTTGGCTAACTTGTCGTCTGGCGTATGGAATGTGTTGTTAATAAACGTGCAATTGTACAACGCGAACAAAGGCGCGGAAACGTGAAACAGCTCAGCATACGTAGTAAAAGTATTATTAATCACGCTAACGTTCTGCCAGAGGAGTGCCCGGTTCATTCTTTTGAAGGCGGTATCATCTGTGAAGAAATCTGGAGCCGTGAAATAGATGACCGATGGCTCCGTGAATATAGAATTTCGGATAACAAAGCTCCAATCAAAATAGTTATTTATAAACCGACTGTCTTTAAGGATAAAATTGCTGGGATTCGTCTTTGCTCCAATGCCATCATGCGCTGCAACCGTCGTTTCAGCAAATGTAAAGTTGCTCATATTCAAAAAAGCCCCTCGGTTTGTCAGGAACGAATCAGACGACTCATCCTCGTTCACACCAAACGTGCACTTGTATATCTCCCAATTCCTTAAACTGTAAAATTCCTTCTCAATGAGATCAATTTGAACGTCTGTCGCTCCATCGATATTCAGAATGTAGCAGTACTGAAAGGTCGTGTTAGTAAAATACCAGTCAAACATTTCCCGCCACACAATGACATCAGGGACTACAGGAGAGATTGGAAGGGTGATCCGAAAGAGCGCTCTGATATTGAGGAGCGAATCTGCAACCTGCACGCTCGTTATGTCAAGTGTATCGAAACGAAATGGAATATCAATGTTCATTATCTTGTTGAAAGCTTGGTTGAAAGATGTATTTGCGATCACGAGGTTCTTGAGCGTGAAATTGACACCCTCTTTAGCAACGTTAAAGTAAAAAATGTCAAAGGGATATCCCAATGTCGGTATGGAGGAATCATATGTGAAATTTGAAGAGTGGATTGTAATTGTATCAAGAAAGTGATTTTGGTTCCCGATTGATTTGAAAAAGACCGAAGTGTTCAGAGAGGACTGGAACGTTGTGAGGTCCAGACTTTCAAGCGTAAGGTTCCTAAGACTCAAAGTAGTGGAGTTAAGCACGATGATGAAATTGGACACCAAGCTAGCGTTGCAATTACTTATCTCGATTGACTCGAAACTTACTGAGTTAAAAAAGGAGACTATGAGTAGATTTGTTAACTGAAATTGTTCGCCAATAGTCTGATCACACCTAAGAATCAAGTTCGTCGCAGTGAATTGCGCATTGACTTCGCTGTTGCCAGAATTGAATAGCGCGTCCGTTTTGTAGGTTGAGAGGTCAGAAGGTATCACACCCATACCGATAGATATATTTGTGAGGGTTACGCTGGCTGATATGTCAATGAAAGAAAAAGAGGTGTATGTTTGGTTCAGAATAATTGAATTTTGAATCAGAACACTGGCTATGTTATCAAATATGAAAAATTGAGTTGCTGGTGATTCAAGCATAGTAGTTTCTTCAATAATGCATACTTGCTGAAGGATAACTGATTGATATGCTTTGATAATCCGAAGAACCTGGTTGACGGTGGAGTCTGCCCGAATAAAAATCCTGACTCCTTGAATAACAAATAAACTCGTAGCGTCCAGCGTCACATCAAGATCATTATCTATTTGCAGAGTATTTGAGCTTGAAAACTCCACGGTGGGTAAGGCGTTGCAGTCGATGTCGGCATCACTGAGATTTTCGTTGTCGCCTCTTAGTATAAACTCTATATTGTCTCCTAAATTATAAATCGCCGTGCCAGTATCATATGGAAAGGTTGGACCGCTGCTGAGGACTAATGTAACAGTTGGTTCTGTGAAGGAGTGAGTAGTCGGATCTGTGATGGAGGCAAGTGCATCTTTCAAAAGTTGAAAAGGATCTTCAATCGAGCCTGTTCCGGCGCTGCTTGGGTAGTTGTTATTAACATAAAGCGTGGCACTTTGCACTGCGATGATTAACAGTCCGATAAGTAGGATAGATAGCATATCTGAAATAAGCGTATGTTAATTTTTCTTGCTGAGCTCAGTAGCCACTTAAATTTATTTTAAAAAAAGTGCAATGTACGTTTTGAGCTAAATTAGAAGAAAAATTTTTGTTCAATTAGTTTTTAAAATGTCTAGATTTTGAAATCACTCATTTTTTCAAATCAAAGTTCTTCTTCTTTTTTCTTACCGAGTTCGTCAGTCAGTTAGTTTTCGAACTCATAGTCATTTTTCTCATTTGTGAAATAGGATGTTAAATTGTGAGCGATTGTGGTACATTTAGTGCAAATTTATTTAACACAAAAATGTGAAAGACTTCTTTAAGAAGAAGAAAAAAGAAAGAATAGCAGCATCTACTGAAGTTTTCCAAATCACAAATCTTGGGGCTGTCCTGGTGGAGATAATTACTCGTACACAGGAATTTCATCCAGATGTTGGAAGATTTTATGAAAACTAGGAGTCAAACAAAGATTCGAGCACCTGGTTAAACTAATACTGTCAAACAAGCAGAAATTCCAGTTTCCCGCTTCTAAACCATAGCCTAAACACACTTTTGCCGATTCTTAGGCGCAATGAGTCTTGAAAACTCATCTCGCTTCTCAAAAACTTTACTTTTATAAAAAGTTAACTAAACCAAATCCCATGTAAAGATCAAATAACTACTGCTGACATCATGCAGAATATCATAGATTTAATACTCGGCTCGGCAAGAGTAAGAAGGGAAGTAGAGTATATCATTTTTCTTATAGCTAAATAAAACCGAAAGATAATTCAAAGATATAGTTTTGCCCTGCTGAGGATGTGCTCACTCTGAAATTAATTGCCTCTTATCTTAGTTTGATTCCCAGTGATTCAACTATCTAATCATGGGATAGAACTCAAAAAACAGCTCCATATGTTTTGTACTCGCAGACAACCTTGAAGAATATGGGATTTTATTCCCTTCTCATTTTTATGTGTCTGCCTCGTTAAGTGCGATTTGCTTTATTAACATTACACTGAATTAATCATATTGGTGAGCATTAAATAAATTGTACTAGTTCTCGCAAACCAAAACTAATGTTAGTTGTTCGAACGTCGAAAACAAAAAAAGAACAAACAAATGAAATTTTTACTAAAAGTCAATGAATATTATTAATTTTGCTCAGCATAAATTAGACTCTCCCTATCCGTTTCTGCTCACAACAAATTTCTCAGGCTTACTAGGGGTCTCCTGTGAGTGAATCGGCTGTGGAATCACATCTAATGTGTCCAGCCTTCCTGATGTCTCATTCAACAGCGGAACCGACCCAAACAGAGTCTCATTTGTACTCTTAGACCATCTTCCCGTCCCAGGACAAAGCTCCTTTATGCTGTCTCTTGTTTGTCTTGAAACGCCGTAGAAAATTGCATTCAAGATCCCCTGAAGCCTCACGAATACCTTCATCCAAATTAATTGATTATGACTCAAAGAGATCACCCCAAATTGCTCCAGAGTATAAGAGAAAATTAGAGGTCCCCAACATATGATGATACAGATTGGATAGACAAGTAATCCGAATGGCTTTCTAGAGCGGATTCCTTTGCTTTTAAACAGCCTTCTGATCTTTACCATCGCATAGATATAGCAAGCCGTGATGTAGAGGAAGGTGATGTAGAAAGGAATTCCCATGTGGATCCAAAATCTCAAGTCTGGTTCCTCCAATTGGGTGGGGGAGTTGCATTGGCCGAGGTTCATAGCGTCAGTGAAAAACTTGTCGGCTATACTGGCTCCACCGAGGAGAATTGACGTGATCAATGCGAAAATGATTATTTTCTTGTAGTTTTTCTCACCAATCATCTCATCTCTTCGTTTAATCGTTCTTCGGTAAACAAAGGCGACTGAAGCGGTCCAGACGAAGGAAGAAATAATCGCAAATTCCTCCAAAAAACTAGTAATGATGCAAGTGGCAAATATTTGAGGCAGGAGCCAGTAAGGAAGACAGAGTATCAAGTCAGAAACGCTGATCCATGTCAATACCTTGAGCAGTTGCGTCTTAAATCTTAATAAGATGGCGACAGTGATGATAAATATGCTTCCGACGATGGATAGACTCGAACAAATAGCATAAGCTAGGTCTTCTTGAGAATTCATTTTTTAATTCGTGAGCCCAATTTTGTTTTTTTAACAAAATCTTAAGTTTGAATTGTGATAATTAAAGCAACCAAAACCAAGCAAATTCTCTTACGAGATTGGCAAATTAAATGAGGCAGTGTAGGTGACTGAGGGATATCAATGGAAATGGACAGAACCATTGAGGTATGCTCTCATTAAAAACCAAAAAAAAAAACAATGTAGCGTTGTGGGAACTTCAATTTGCTATTTATACAAGTCTGACAGCTTATCGAACTTGAACTGGATCCATTTTACTGCAGAGTCGTCGATTTTATTCAGCTTATTCTCGCTTTCGGACAAATACTCGTTTTTCTCCATACTAAAATACACCTTCTCGTCTCCTATCTCTTTCACTACATGGAAATATTAAACCAATGCACAGGAAGTAAATAAGGGATACGCGATTCCTGGACTTTCTCCCTTTTGGCTTTATAATCGCTTAAAGTCTCCTGGCAATTTTCAAAATCTAAGTCCTTTTTCTACAGTATTGTTATTTTTATAAAGATATAAAAGAAATCACCAGCGCAGATAGCTGTTTTTCTTTCTGAATCGACAATCCTTCCCTGAAATAGATGTGTTAAGCAGGTATAGAAGTAAAAAAATTGCTTTATTTCTAAAGGATCATTAGATTTCCGTGGCTTGCCATACTTGTCTAATAATATTGTCCTCAGCCCGATCTTATAAGCTATAGGTATCTCATTAAGTAGGCGAATTGCTGCTGTTGTTACTATATTCAAAGGCTTCCTCCTCGTATAATTTCTTGATAATCTTAGCAAGATCGTTCACTTTGTTTTCACAGGCCCAATCAAAAAGGATCTCGAGATTATCAAATGTAGTTTGATCTATACAAATCCTCCATTTCTCATTCCCTTGGGTCGCATAGATAGCGTATAAAGAATACACGCAGATGAGTCGCTTGATCTCATTTGACAACTGATTATTCATCAGTTCTAAATTCAGCTGCAAAATCGGAACCAATAAGGAATGCAATACTTATTATCTCGCCGTAGATGGTCTCATAATATTCCTTAGGGTCCTCATTCTCAAGTCTCAACTAGAAACAATCGTTGAAAGGAATCAGAGCAAGTTGAGACGGGGGAAAAATACTGTATGCACATAATGTAGATGAGCTTCTTTCCAAGCAGCTTTGAATTCGAAGAACGATGGGATTTTCTTGAGATATAATTGAATCTGGGAATGTGAACAGGAATTTACTTGTAATTTGTCGAATTTAGCCATGAAATATTGGAAATCGGCAGCAAAGTCTTTTCCGCGGTTTTTAGCGAGACTGTTTGGAAGATAATACAACTCTTCAACCTGAGATAAGCAAGCTTCTTCGTTTTTCTGGTCCATTGGAAAGGGCGATTTATTGCTTGTAATATTTTATTGTAGACTTTGCTGGTTGCTTACTACGCTTTCCAATAAAATTCTTATGTTGGAATATCTTTTCCTACTTTCGTTCAAATTGGTGAATTTGTTATTGTTCTAAGGGACTGAATAATGGATACCAGCATATAACTCTGAGAACAAAGATGCTAAATCTGAAAAATCGACAAAAATAGTTTGATTTTTTTAGATTTTTCAAAGGAACTGTCGATTAAGAATTGAGAACTGCTATCAGGCGCTTTTTAATCGTGTACAGCGCGATTCAAAATTAATAGTCTCTTTTTGTGATGGAGAGCCTTAGATTCAAGAGCTTTAATAAAGTCACTGGATGGCGATACCTAAGTGTGAATCTTAATTGTGAAGAGTGTGCAAACTTTGGAAGAGTATTTTGAAGCACTGTGAATTAGAGAGAAAAATTAGAGAAAGTTTGTCAGCATTGATCATTCTGATAACCTCAAACATACTTTGCTTTATCTTTCATAATAAGACAAGTATCATTAAAAAATACTTTCACAGCGTTGGAGATATAATCTCTTCTAGAAAATGGCAAAACATATCTTTTCATATGATGAATCACGTTAATCCTCTCCGATACTTCAATAAGAACTTCTATCTATTTTCTAGAATTTATAAGTATTCGCCTTTTACACTTCACTAACAAACTTGAAAACAACAATAAGTACTATAAAGAAGCTATCCTCATTGCAAGATTTCATAAAAACCAATTTACCATTTGCTGCTTTCACGAAAAGAAGCTTCGGTCTCCTAACTTCAGCTAAAAGAGGAGGAGATATAGCATAAATTCCGAGGGCATTAATGAAACATATTCTATCAATTATCTTATCCTCAAGAGATCTATTCACATTTCGATGAATCAGTGTTCGGCTTTTTCGCGAAAAGTTCTGAATTAATTTTTTAAAATACTTTGCGCGGATTCAGATCTTGCGTTGAAGATAAATAGTCTCTAACTCAAACTCCTGTATTAGTTTTAGTCTACGTCAGGACTTTAAAAAAATATCTCGCAGAAACACTCAGAAAGTAAACTCATGGTGGAACCAACTGTCCTTAAAGATTCTGACTTGGATAACATCATAACCAAGCTCTTAGCTCATAAGAACTCCACGAAAGAAGTACAGGTCAAACTAACAGAAATAGAGATCAGGAATCTTTGTAGAAAAGCGAAAGATGTAATCATGGAAGAACCTGTGTTACTAAAAGTTAAAGCGCCTATTAAAGTTGTCGGAGACATCCACGGGCAGTATGTAGATTTATTGCGGATCTTTAAAATGGCGGGTTTTCCTTCGGATAATCCTACCGGAGAATCGAGATATCTCTTTTTGGGTGATTATGTTGACCGTGGCAACCAAAGCCTCGAGGTGATATGCCTGTTGCTTGCTTATAAAATTAAATACCCAAAGCATGTCTACTTATTGAGAGGCAACCATGAATGCGCCTCGATAAATCGATTGTATGGATTCTACGACGAGTGCAAGAAGCGTTACAACATTAAGCTTTGGAAAGAATTTACACAGGTTTTTAATTACTTACCCGTCTCGGCTGTCATTGAAGATAATATCATATGCATGCACGGAGGCTTGAGCCCTGATTTGAAGAAACCGGAAGATGTATTGAAAATAAAAAGACCTACCGATGACGTGCCTGATACTGGTTTGCTCTGCGATTTGCTGTGGTCTGACCCTGGAGATTATCCTGGTTTTGCGCCTGGAGAGCGAGGAATTTCGTACAAGTTTGGAGAGAAAGCCATTACAGATTTTCTGAAAGATAACGATCTCGATCTGATTTGCAGAGCACATCAAGTAGTTGAAGATGGCTACGAGTTTTTCGCCAAAAGGAGGCTTGTGACGATATTTTCTGCGCCAAATTATACCGGCGAATATGATAATGTCGCTGCAGTGATGGAAGTTTCAAGTGATCTTGAGTGCAGTTTTAGAATACTCAAGCCGATCACAGAAGAGAATAAGTAATTGATAAGTTTCCATAATCATTAAATACATAAGGAGTAGCAATAATATTGACAATCGGATGGTATCATTTGTTTTTTAAAGTAGTTTCATGAAGACGATTTGGAGTGAGTTTATATTTTCTTTGGTCCGACTGAATATGGTTCGCCTGTTGCTTCGAATGTTAAGCAAATAACTTTTATGGGTGTAGTTAATTCGAATGAGAATTTCCTTAATAAGAAAGCCTTAGCCAAGAGAAGATAGAAGTGTGAATATACCACTTAACAGACCACTTAATTTGCATTATCAACCGCATTCAATCAAGCCATCAGAAAGCGAATCTTTTGAAAGGAAAATAAAATCCAAAAGAGTTTATAAGGAGTTGTTGAAAGTGAATGCGATTTTCTGTTTGAAAGTAATAACGAAGAAATCTGTAAAAAAAGAGACAATAAAGAGCTTCATTCGCATCATTAGAGTTCAATTTGGATAAAGATATAAAAGGCCTTGATTCCATTGACATATACATCAGGAAATCGCAAGCGAATCATGTTGAAGAAAATAAACCCGGCTGATCAGAAACAACCGCTGAATTTATATAAGACAAGCTGTAATTTTTTAATAAATTTATTGGTGAAATGGAACTCGTTGAGACAAAGGACAGTCGCAAGCTTAGAAAGTCACCCAAGTTTGGCTTCAAAGGCAACACTGTCAAAAAAGGCCCAGCATACATGCTGCTTCACCGGCCAAATTACTACACAGTCAGCACTGTAGACGCCTGCCATACTTGCAAAGGAGCTTGCATTTTTTCAGCGTTCTATGACTCGGGAAAAAATCGAAGAAAATACGATGGCATGTTTGATCCTAAATATCATAGAGTCTTAGTCAGATACTTGCAAGCAAACAATTTAGTTCCTCGTGAAGGTGAAATCTACAAATCATCAGAGGAATATTTCGCTGAAGCTGAAGAAAGGGAACGGAAAAGTATTCTAAAAGATGAACTTGGCCATGAGTATCATGATCCTGAGAGTTTAGAGCTGCTCTCTAGAAAGCAGAAAGCAAAAGCTAAACGATATAAGCTGAGAGAACAAGAAGCAATTAGCAAAGAGGAAGTTTGGGTTGATGTAGAGTACGGAAAGGAAGAATTCAGAGATATGTTGAATCTTTGCAAGGACTACAGAAGAGACCGTTCGAAATTAGAGAAAATATGGTTTTCAAAATGGTGTCAAACGAGTCTTCGTCATCCAATTAACTACAAGAGGTCTAAAAAGAGAGATGTGTTTATAAAGGGGAACCGAGTCGATGGTTACTTGAAGTTTACCAATCACTGTTACAGAGACGATTATGAAACAAATCAGGCTCGAAAATGGAAAAAGGAAGCAATAGAACTCCAAATGAAAGATGATATCGTACTCGCTGCAGACGATGATCATACTGCTGATCTGCTACTAAAAGCTCTTCTCGGGGTTTGATTTATTTCTAGATGCTTTCTCGACAAATAAAACATCACAATTTGATTCGTCTATATTTATTTATTATATTTAAGATTTATCAAATCAACAGCTCAGCTTAACAACTAAGAACTATGCAAACTGTTCGGGTAGTCAGTAATGTTGAGGCTATCATTTGAAATATTGGAACATTCCAACAATAATCGAGAATTGAGTTCCGATTTTTACAATGATGGTTGTTCAATGCGATAGTACATGACTATGTGACAGAATGCAGAATATTAAATTTGCTACCGGAAACTCATGGGAGATATATAGTCGCATTTTTTTAGACTTTCGTCCATGACAAATCTCATCTGTTGGAATTTTGCAAATCTTTGAGAGCAGCCAAAAAGAACTTGCGCGATTTATCCTAAGAATAGCATCGAGTGTTGGGACTTTGTTTTTTTGGTTAATGGGCTATTGTCTCCCTACTAGTTTTTTTTTTTCTCATACTGGCTGCATCGGCCGAGCTGGGTAAGGAAACGACTAGTGAGGAGGTTCCTTGAAGATGAATAATTGTCTCATGGTTGTAATCACTGGCTAGGAAGATCGTGCTCGAGTTGCAGGTCTGTTCGAGCCTGAACGGAGAGGAATCTTCTCCATTTGAAAAATGTGGTGATGGTATACCGATTGAAGGTAGTAGGATCCCTTTGAATGAAGGATCCATCGACACCGAATCCGAGAGTGTTGGATTTTTTATCACATTACCATCTATCGGCACAAGACAGAGAGTTTGCCATGGCAGTTATCAATTCGAAAAATTTTACAAATCAACTTTGGAACTTACCACTTAATTCGGAGGATTAAACAAATTCAATCAGTTTATCAAAAAGAAAACATTTTTTCGGCGGAAAAATAAATTCAATTTGAAGAGCGAATATTAAAGGAGCCTTAATTCATAAGAAAGTTAAACTCAAGAGTTTATGCAGATTTGTTTGAAAAGAATTGATTGGGCTCTGACCAGAAACAGATGCTTAATTTATAAGGTTGAGCTATTAAGTTTTAATAAATTTATTGGAGAGATGGAACTAATTGAGACGAAGGACAATCGCAAGCTGAGGAAGTCACCTAAGTATGCCTTCAAAGGCAACACTATCAGAGAAGGCCCTTCATACTCTCTACGGACCCAGAGGTCTATTTACTATACAAGCAATGACCATCTCTGCTATACATGCAAAGGAGCTTGCATTTTTTCAGCGTTCTATGACTCAAGGAAAAACCGAAGAAAATACGATGGCATGTTTGATCCTAAATATCATAGAGTCTTAGTCAGATACTTGCAAGCAAACAATTTAGTTCCTCGTGAAGGTGAAATCTACAAATCATCAGAGGAATATTTCGCTGAAGCTGAAGAAAGAAAGCAGAAAAGTGTGCTAAAAGATGAACTTGGTCATCAATATCATGATCCTGAGAGCTTAGAGCTGCTCTCTAGAAAGCAGAAAGCAAAAGCTAAACGATATAAGCTGGGAGAAAACGAAGAAATGAGCAAAGAGGAAGTTTGGGTTGATGTAGAGTACGGAAAGGAAGAATTCAGAGATATGTTGAATCTTTATAAGCATCACAGAAGAGATCATTCGGGATTAGACAAAATATGGTTCTCAAGATGGTGTCAAGTGAGTAATCCTCATCAAATTCCACGATCACAGAACTACAGGTTGAATAGATGTAAGAAAAGAATATTTATGAATGGGAATCGGGCCAGTGGTTACTTCAAGTTTAGCAATTATCGGGACGAATGGGCAAGAAACCAGAATAGAAAAGAACGAGAAAAAGCGATTCAAAATCTAATGAAAGATGATATCGTACTGGCTGACGACGATGATCATACTCCTGAACTGCTATTAAAAGCTCTACTTGGTGTTTGATGTCTGTACGCAGACTTGATCAATATCATATTAAAATTTGATTCGTCTATTATCTATACATCTCTATTTTTTACCCTTCGTAATCAAGTTTTACCCAATAAACATCTCGGCTTAGAGGAACGACGAGCACTAAGAATTATGCAACACTACTCAGATCGTGGAGGTTATATTTTGAAATATTAGAGCATTTCCAGCAATAATTGAGAAATTGAGTTTCCATTTCTACAGATTTTTTTTTGATAATTGCTCTAAATGTGAGAATACATACTCACATTTCTTGAGATCGAAAAAGGATATGTACTGAAATACAAAATACTAACTATTCATACGTAGCCACATGCTATTTCCTATTGTATAACACATTTGAGGAGCTAATGCAGGGAAAAGTTGGCTTTTCGGTGCTGTAGAGTGAGATACTAACTTTTCTTCTACATTATTTAAAATCTTAAGTGGGGAAACTTCTTTAGTTTATTGTAATTTGCAACCTTTCACAAGCGAATCATCTTGGAGATTTTAATTTTCTTGATCAGAAATAGTTGCAAAATTAATCGCAATATTTGAACTATGAAGTTGTATACCATAACAAATGAATGTACCAATCAACGTAAAGATATGAATTATCTGACCAGAAACAATGCGCTATTTAAGCCCTCACGAAACTTATCATACAATTTCAGAACTATGGAATTTGTGGAATCCAAGGACAACCGCAAACTTAGGAAGAAGCCTCAGTATGGTTTCAAAGGGAACACTGTGAGAGAAGGTCCCGCTTACCAGTTGACCCAAGGCGGCAAAAGCTTCAGTATTTACGAACATAGGGATGACCGGATATGTTTCACTTGCAAAGGAGCTTGCATTTTTTCAGCATTTTATGACTCAACCAAATATCAAAAAAAGTACGACGGCATGTTTGATCCCAAATATCATCGATGCTTAGTCAAGCACCTTCAAGAAAGCTCTTTGATTCCTTATGAAGGAGGTATCTACAAATCATCAGAGGACTATTTTGCTGAGGCAGAAGAGCGCGATCGTAAAGCTGCACAGGAAGCAGAGCTTGGATATGATCCTGAGAGTTTAGAGTTACTCTCTCGAAAGCAAAAAGCCAAATTGAAGAAGAATAAACTCAGAGAAGATGAAGCTAAGGAGAAAGAAGAAGAGTGGATGAACATAGAGTATGGAAGGGAAGAGTTTAAGGATACATTAGAGCTCTATAAAAATTATAAAAAAGACCGTTCGAGGTTAGCGGATGTATGGTTTTCGAGAGGTTTCCCGAAGAATTGCTCTCATGTAGTTGAATTGAGAGAGGAAGATCAATACCTTAATCGGCGTCCGAATAGAGTGTTTATCAAAAAAGGTAATAGAGGGGCTGCTTATTTTAAGTATAGAACGGAACATAATTATCATTCAATGCACAAAATGGATATGGAAAAGCGGAAGGCCGTCAAAAATCAATTAATAGGAGATATCAGACTCGCTGATGACAATGACCAGAAACCTGAGCAGCAATTGGCAGCTTTGCTAGGTGCTTAAAGAAAATCGTTTTTCTTGATTCAGAATAACAATGAAATTTGATTGCAATAACCTTATCTCTTGTTCAATAATTCACATTGAGGTGTTTGAGTGTTAACAAAACACATATAATAATTAAAGGCTAAGAGAAAGCAGGCTCCAACCATGAAATTTAAGAGTTATTTAAATTTATTCAGGCCTGATTATGATCGTACAAACTACATACACTCTTTGACAATAGTGCAGAATTAACTTCTGTTTGCATATCTCTGCAGCAAGAGTCCCATCTTCCATCAGCTATTGAAAAATCCGAAACTCTCTACTCAACAAACGATTTGCCCTTCATAGCCAGCCAGTTGCTTTTCAAAAAGCTCTTTATAGAGTCCCTTTCGACCCATTAGTTCTTGATGAGACCCCACTTCTTGAATTTCTCCTCCTTTCATCGCATAAATCCTCTTACTATTAATTATCGTCGATAAACGATGTGCAATCAGAACCATCGTGCACTTTTTCTCTTTCATAAGCCGATCAATCGCCTTTTGCACTTGACTTTCGCTCTCAGAGTCCAGCGCGGATGTAGCCTCGTCGAAGATAAGAATCACAGGGTCTTTCATCAGAGCTCTAGCAATCGCGACCCTCTGTTTTTGTCCTCCAGAGAGCTTTAATCCGCCCTCTCCGACATCGGTCTCAAGCCCTTTAGGAAAGGCATCCTTATTGGTCACGAACTCTTTTACATTCGCAAGCTCACAAACAAGCTCCATCTGCTGCTCAGTATAAGTCTCAACGCCATACGCAATATTCTCTCGAATCGTGCCTGGCATAAGCAGAGGTTCCTGTGACACGTAGCCGACTCGCTGATGAAACCAAGGCAGGTCCAGTTTTTTCAAATCTCGTCCGTCAATGAAAACGCTCCCTTCAGTAGGATCATAAAACCGATTCAAAAGCGAGATTATCGTAGATTTTCCACTTCCAGAAGGTCCAGCGAAGGCCACGACTTCTCCTGGTAGGATCTCGAAGCTCACATTCTTCAGCGCAGCTGCTCCTTCTCGGCTCGGATATTGAAATCCGACGTTTCGAAACTCTATGCGGCCTTCGCAGGCTGCAGGCTTTTCTCCTCCTTTCGCGTTGATTTTAGAAACGTAATTCAAGATTTCAAGCACTCGGTCAACAAAAACCCCATTGTACGAAAATTCCGAGAAAAATGACACAAGAC
>ENA-UOTX01000829-UOTX01000829.1-compost-metagenome-genome-assembly--contig:-NODE-829-length-28991-cov-13.842706_pt1 | contig 28991 bp, 13 predicted proteins | sample MGYA00238143_ERZ746982 | MGnify/ENA primary metagenome ERZ746982 (study PRJEB28758, sample SAMN06268862) | compost metagenome | isolation source: single cell | place: USA: California, Emeryville, Joint... | reverse complement strand
TCCATTCAAATCAACGATGTTGATTCAATAGAAAACTCGACGCTCTCAGATCAATTTGGTGCAAAATTATACTATCCGCCAGTCTCTGGCTCAGCTTATACTGGTTGTCTAACGGGATGTGTTGTGGGAGCAGAGTCAATCAATGGGACAAATTATTTTGTATGCGATTGTGAGTCACTGACGGCTCTCAACGCGAATACTGCCCTTGTAAATGTCTTTGCAAATTCCAATCTTGGAAAACTCGCAAGCGCTTCAGCATTGCTCACTTTCAACTATGTGGGTTCTTGGGCATTCTGGCTGCTGATGATTCTTACATTTTGGTATGTAGTGTCAATGATCATCTTGCGATTAAAGGTCATAAAGCCTCTCAACTTCAGAGTTCCAAAAAATATGATATTGGATGTTTCATTCCGAAGATTTGAATTCAAGGAACGGCTTTACAAAGTCGCAGCGAAAGCATTTTGCGTAAATATTTACTTTATTTTGCTATAATATAATAAACTGTTGCTAGTATGGACATGCTTTCATGTCAATCTACTTTTACGAAGATCTAATTCTCCCAAGAACCAATCGTATGACCCTCATGTATTTGCGTCTGCTATCACTTGCAGCGTTCTCATCAATTTTCAATAAAACAGCTGGCAGTGTACCTTCACTTTTTACCAATAATTGTTTTAATGCGCACTTAGGGTGGATTTGAGGGCACTCTCATTGTTATGGCGCTGCCATATTTCACTGTTATGCCGGTTAATCTCATTCTCAAGTTCCTTCTTGTCAGCAAAAAGTAAATAATAAGTCTTTTTGAGCTTTAACACGAAATTTCTCTTCAGACAGAAAATACGACCTCCTACAAAAGTCAACAACCTCGTTCCAGAAAAACCAACGAAAAAACCAGCTTCCAAAAAAAAAAGAAATATCAAATTTTGGTTTGGTGTTGTGTTTGCTATTGGAGTCTGGGGCGGGTGTATTTATATCATTCTTGTCGTAGCGGCGAACAGCACATACGAGGAATCAAAGACGTGGTCTAAAAATTTTCTGATTACTCTTAATCAGGACCTGTTTGTGACACCTTTGATCAAGGTTATACTCACGATAGTTGTGCTGACAAAAATTCGGAAGATTAAGTCAAAACTCTGGTTTAAAATTGCCACAAAGCTCGCTGATCCCTTGACAACCCGAGCGCTCACTATTTTAACCATCAAGCCAATGTCCTTGCAGGAGATGATGAAGCAAAAAGCCCTTCAAGAGGCTAAATACAAAGAAGAAAATCCGGAACCTCCGCAACCCGACGAGGAGAAGAATCCAGAAGACCTTGATAAACGAAATCTTGCAGAAATACAAATTGAATTGGATAAATCGGTAAATCAGAGCCGCGATGAATTCCTTCCACCACGCGTTGTTGATCCTAATCTAAATCGGAATACGAGAATGAGACGCCAGACTCGGCACCTTCGAGCTCTGGGAGAAGCCACGAGAATTGTTGTAAGTCCAGTCCAACAGCCTCTCGAATCTTTAAGAAATTTTGCGGATAAAAACTCAAATAGCTCGCCTGATTCTCCTGATCTGTTCACAAACACGCTGGAAAACACCTCCCTTATGAAACTAGACTCTGCAAAGAAAAGGACTCCAAGAATTAATGCAAATGATTCACCCTCACCAGAAAGGCGCCCTAATTATTTAGATATCAACGCTTCATCAGTAAACCTCAAGTCAGAGAGAGACTCCAAGAGAAAGCCTCGGACGCTAGTCAACGAGTTCACTGAAAACAAAAACACAAACTTCATAGCGAGTAACACCTTGTTTGAGATTCCAGACCTTGGGAAACAGCAGGGTGAGAGATCTCAACGACAAAAGAGTAAATCGCCTGAAAGGTCCCAAAACTTGAAAAAATCTCAAGGCGATCAATTTTTGCAAATCGTTCCTCAGTCCTCCTTTGAGAGAGCAGGGAATGTCGTTGAGGAGAAGAAATCGACTGCTTTTGATGGGAAAGAGAAACTTCAACCTCCTAAGCAAAACAATTTCATGCAAAGTTCAACTAATTCGAAAAATCCTGAGAGTATTTTCAGATCTCCTCGCGAGCCAGAACAATCTTTCAGAGCGAAGAATAGCGAACGAGGAGGGCTTATACCAAATAACGCGAATGATAGAGATTCTTCTGCATTGGTAGGATCTGATCTACGAAGAGTGAAAATGGAAGCGAAGAAAACTGGAAAAACAAGGCGATATAACATCTAATTATCATTATTATTTTTTTCCACCTCTCCCAAAATAATAACGCTTCTCTCTCTGAAGCACCTTCTCGAAAGAACATTTCCGTTTTATCAAATTTTAAGCCTTACAAACTTCGTTTTGAGTTATCTTACTCAACAACTATGAATTCTCATTAACTAGCGCATATTAGTAACGCATTATATCAAAGCTTTACGAAAGTATTCCAACAAATATAAGTTTCTGGTCATAGTAATATCTCAAAAAACCCTTCTAATTAAGAAACATCTGATATCCTGGCCTAGGAAAATGATATTGAAGAAGTGCCTTCAATTCAATTGAGCAGAATCCTCTTTCCTTTTGAATTCCCAATTGTCGTCTTAATTCATTTAAGATTAGTATATCAAAAAAAAAAAATCGTGATTAGAAGCGAAAGATCACTCATTGCAAAGTGTCCTCTAAGTAGGTATCCCAGACAAGAGAAGCTATAAGCGCTAGTGAAGAATTATAATTTAGTCAACTAGTTACATGGGAATAATCAAAATCTGGTTCTTTCTCAATTTATTTTAGATAAGCAAGACAGAAAGACCTCTACGCCGATCAACTGAGGCAGCTACAGCTGTCTAGGAACCTAAATGCAATCAACGCTCCTTTCAGAAAGTCTTACTTTTCCAACTGAGTTCAAAATTATTGTTGGAATTAGATTGTTAAATTTTTGTTGGAGATCAGGAGATACATCAAAAATGACTTCAATCTTACGATTTAGTTGATTCGCACCTATATAAGCGGAATCCACGTTAATTAATTAAATTAATTCTCAACTCAACAAATCTATCTGTCTATCAAATAAATGGCAACTATCGAAGACTACGAACTTCCAACTTACGAAGCTTTCCTTCAAGCTGAAAACAAGGATGAGTTCATCAAAACACTCATCCCAGGCACCGACTCATACCTGTACTTCACCCTCCTGAAAGCGTTGCTGACTGGCGATGGCAAACTCAATGATCAAGACAAAAAGAACCTTGAAGCTTACCGCAAGATGGGAAGCACCAGAAGCATGAGCATCAGACTCAGAGAAGCACTCACAAAGCTCTCTCAGCCTGGAGACTCGAAAGACAAAGAGGAAGCGTTACGCTTCTTGCGAGATGAGATTTTCTCTGGATACTACTTCAGCCACACTCAACCAAGCAACATCTCGACTTCCACTCTGAACAAGTCAACCACCAAGGTCCCTTCTGAACTGGACTCCAAAATCATCCAACTGGACCTTTCGAGCGCTTATACATCTCGATATTCGCTTGATGACCTGAAGAATTCGATTCTTTCTCGTCTCGATACCGCCAAGCTCGCATCATCTCCGACCGATGTGATTGAGAACTTCCTCCAACGCGCTGACATTTTCGCGCTTGAGAAGATCCCTCAACTGATCAAGGCTCTATTCGACAAGCACAGACAAACCTCAAAGACCTACATGGTGCCATCCAGCTACATCGGAAGACTCACTCTCGTCCAATTGAAGGAGCTCGAAGAGCTGATCCCTGAGTTGAAACGTAACCGTGACTTTGTCAGAGAACTCTTCATGAGAGAGTTCAAGGTGAAACCAAGCACCGGTTTCGATTTTGCGGATCTTACCCCTGAAGAAAGACAAGAGCGAAGAGAAAGACTCCTGAAGATGTACGCTTGGACAAAGGACCTTCCCCTCATCTTTGCTAATTTCCATCAGCATATCTTGTACGAACTCCTTCAAAGCGGAATCGAGTCCGATAATTACAACCTGGACCATTTCCTCGAGTATTTGAGAAACCCAGGACAAGATTATTCGTACAAGAGCCAGGACCACCATGAACTCTTGAGACAAAACTACACTAATTGGGACAGCTGGTGGAACAATGTTCATTGCTTCCCAACCGGAAGATACAAGAATGCTAACGACCTCGTCAAAATCTATCTCGAGCATTTCTTCAAGACTGCTAAGGACCTCAAGCCTTTCGATGAGTACCTTGAGACCGCTTACCTTGAGAAGCTGTTTTATGAAGTTAAATTGGGTCTTGGTGAAAGCGTCCCTGACATCAACAGAGTGTTCTCAACTTCAGAAATCAAGAAGTTGAACGATGCGAAGGAAATCACTATCCTTGACCACAATCGCTCATATTTCAAGCACGGTGACGAAGTTACTCTCCAAGTTAGAGTCAAGAACGTCTCAAGCATCGTTGTTAAGGTGTTCGAGTTCAATGTCGAGAACTACTACAAGAAATTCAATAAGCAAGTTGACGGAACCATCAATCTTGATGGTATCGTCGCTTCAGAGGAGAAGGTGTTGGAATTCAAAGAACCCGCTGTTGTGAAGAGCATTAAGGAGCTTAAATTCGAAAACATTTCCAAGAAGAGCCAAGGTGTCTTCATCATCGATCTCATCGGTGGTGGATTGTCCTCTAGAACCGTCATTAGAAAAGGAAGACTCAACTTCATTCAAAGAAACACCTTGAATGGACATTTGCTCACCATCATCGATGAAAACTTCGAAGTTGTGAAGGGAACTCGTGTCGGAGTCTGGTTCGATAACAGATTCCATGAGGCAAACAACGAAGGCCAGGTGCTTATTCCTTACAGCACAAGCGACAAATCTGGATCTCTGATCCTTATCAACGGCGACTTTGCTGAATTGACTCAATTCACAGCAAAAGCTGAGTCATACTCTTTCAAATGTGCCTTCATCTATAATCAAGAAACCTTGCTCATGGGCAACAAAGCTAAAGTTCTGATCCATCCAAGACTCTATGTCAATGGAAACACTCCTGCTAGTCTTAATCTTCTGAAGGATGTCAAGATTACGGTTACAACGACCAACGATCTCGGAATTCCTAATGTTACTATGCTTGAAAACGTCACTTTGGACCACAGAAAGGACATTGAAGTCGAATTCCCAGTTCCAGCAAAACTTACGACTGTGAATATCGATGTCAATGCTTCTCTTGACGAAATTAACAAGAGTGGCAAGAAGACCGTTTCCGACTCTCATTCCATCCCTATTAATACCTACGCAGGCTCAGATACCTTCTCCAACTTGTACTTGAAGAATACCGACAAAGGTTATGAGGTCTATCTTCTTGGCAAGAACGGCGAGCCTAAAGCCAATATTCAAGTTAACCTTACCTTCAACCATTGCCACTCGCGTGCAACAAAGCAGGCGACCTTAGCCACAGACGCTGAAGGAAGAGTTAAACTTGGCCCTCTTCTTGATATTACTTCCATCACAGCCAGCATCTCGCAAATCGGCGATATTAATGGAACATCGAGAACTTGGGCATTGGAAGAAAAGCACAGAATCAACTATCCTTCCCAACAGATTAAGCTCATTGAAGGCGATACTCTCAATTTCCCTGTCCTTCATAACGAACTTAGCGTCCATCAGATCACTTTCACTGAGACCGTCAGCGGAAAGGTGATTAACAGCTTGCTTTCGAAGCTCAAAGTCGAGAACGGTGTTCTCAGCGTACCTGCTCTTCCAGTTGGAGAATACTCCTTGACTTTCAAAGACCAAAGTCGCTCCGTCAGTATCGTCGTGTTGAAAGGACAATACTGGAAAAATAACTACATCCGACACAAGAACGAGCTCGTGGAGGTGAAAAATCAAATCAATAACATCGTCATTAGAGACACTTTGTTGATTCCTAATGACAAAAACCCAGAAGTATGCGATGTTAAACTCGAATTGTACGCTGACCAAAAGGATCTAACTCGAGTCCATGTGTTTGCTTATCAGTTCTTCCCTGATAATGTCAATAGCATCGCAGAGTCACTTCAAGGAACAGGTGTCTCTACCTCTCTTCAAACCGTCGCAAACGGACTCAAAAAGGCACTCTATTTCAACAACAGAAAGTTGGGAGATGAGTATGTGTACGTCTTGGACAGAAAGAACCAAACTAGATACATTGGAAATACCTTGGAAAGACCTGCAGTGCTGCTCAAACGAGAATTCGTGAGAGACACCACTAACAAACAGGAACAGCTGAGCACTGGAGAAGACTTTGTAGCAAATCGAGCAGTTCAGGAAGCACTGATGAGAGAAGAAAAGGAATGTGCCAGAGCTTCCTATGCCTATGAAGAAGAAGAAAGAGCTTACCCAGTGATGGCAAAAAAGGCAATGCTCCGATCGGATCGACTTTATGCTGAATCTGCTGTCAGAGGCGGCTTCGATTCCTTCCTTAACTTCCTGAAATCTCCTTCCCAAGTCTACGCAAATCTTCAGGTCGGAGAAGACAACTCTGTCATCATTAAAGATTTCCCTTACAAGAACTTCGCTTCACTCCAAATCGTCGCATCTAACCTTACCGCGACTATCAGCCACACTGTCGCTCTCCCTACAAATATCATTCAGACTAAGGACCAAACCTTGAAATCTCAATTGAAGAAGGACAAGTTCTACTCCATCGCAAGAGGAAGCACTCAAGTCGCTAAAGGCAAAACTCTTGAAATCAAGGACTTGACCAGCACTGAAATCCAAGTCGTTGATTCTCTTCAAAAGCTTTTCGAACTCGAGAAGCAGTTGCTCGTCGGCAATGGAGCAGATTATGATCACGGCAATGACGGCAGATCATTTGACCATTGGGCGTTCTTGAAGAACTGGAACACGCTCACCCACGAAGAAAAGCTCGCTAAGTATGACAAAAACGCAAGTCACGAGCTGAACGTCTTCTTGTACTTCAGAGACCCTGAGTTCTTTGCGAAGATAGTGCGTCCATTCATCTTCAACAAAATTAAGAAGGATGTGGTTGACATATTCCTTCTTGGCGACGAGAAAGGTCTTCTGAAATACGTTGAACCTGGTCAAATGGACTCCCTCTCTGCGCTTGAGCTGATATTGTTGATTGTCGGTTTGAGAACGAACCATAAAGAGCACGCAACAGCGATCGCAGAACAGATTGAGAACAGTGTGAAGCTTTCTAAGGTCGACACACACACATTCAAGCGATTGTTTGACACTGTATTGAACTCGAGATCGGAGGAAGACAACAGAAGGTTTGCTGGCAGTTCTCGTGAGATTCAACCAGAAGCTGCTATGATGTATTCTAACGTGATGCCTATCTCTCAAACCACCATGGCAACTTCAAGTAGACACATGAATTTGATGGCTATGAACGCTGCTCCAAGAATGATGATGCAACAACAAGCTAGAAGCTTTGGAGTTCAGAGAATGGCGGCTCCACAATACGAACAAAAGATGTATGAAGAGCAATGTATGGATGATGATATGTGTTTGGAGGCTGAAGCAAATTACGACAATTATAACGATTATGACGATCAAATGGAGGTCCGAAATCAACTCCGCTCAGGTTTCCAAGAGTTAGAAAAAACCAAAGAATTTAAGGAAAGAACTTACCTCAGCGCCAACAATCGATTCTCTCCAAATCTTTTCTGGAGCGAACTTGCCAAATACCTCGCCAAGAATGATTCAAGCAAGCCTTTCCTCACCGAAAGCTTCATTTTCACAGCCAGAAACCACCCAGAAGCTATCGCCGTGCTCACCTTCTTGTCTCTTCCTTTCCAACCAGGAAATCACAGCTACCAATCTCTCGGAGGTCGTGGTTTACAAATCGGTGCAGATTCCGATATTATCGTCTTCCACAAAGAAATCAAGGAAGGTGAACCTCAGATCAACACCAACATCTTGATTGCTCAGCGATTCTTCGATCCTTCAGACAGATACGTTCAATCCGAGGAAGACCCATCCATCCTGTTCGAAAAGGACCCAAAAGAGTTCGTTATCAATAAGATTTACGGCTGCCAGGTCGTCGTTACGAACTGCTCCATTGCTGATCAGGAATTCCAAGTCCTCTGCGAAATCCCTGAAGGCTCGATCCCTGTTAGAACGATCGATTACACCAAATCTCACACCATCAGACTCTCTTCATACACAACCACCCAGATCGAGTACTTCTTCTATTTCCCACAAGTTGGAAACTTCCAAGTTTACCCAGCTAACGTCGCCAAAGACGGCGTTGTTTTCGCCATTGCCAAAGACCGCGAATTCAAAGTTGTCGCTGAGAAGACTATTGCTGATCTCGAGTCTCTTACTGATATCCTCTCTAAAGGCTCACATGAGGATATTCTCAACTTCATCAAGACGAAGAACATCTGGAACCCTAAGATTTTCACAATTGATAGCATCTATTGGTTACTTAAGGACAAGGACTTCTATCTCAAGGTCGTCGACACTCTCAGAGCAAGAAAGTACTTCAATATGACCGTTTGGAGCTACAGTCTTTACCACGGTGACCAGAGATCTCTCAAAGAGTTCTTAAACTCTCCTCAAGCATCTCAGAACTTGGGATCCTATTTCACCCACATTAACCTCCCTATCATCCATATCGACAACTCTGAGGTCTTGGAGTACCATCCTTTCATCAACGCTCGTGTTCATATGCTCGCAAAGGACAAGACTAACATCTTGAACAACGAATTCAGAGAACAATACAAGAAATTCATTCTGTATTTGATAGAGTTAGGAACTCCTTCCCAAAGCAGCTTACTTGTGTGGGTGTACTACTTGCTCTTGCAAGATCGCATTGATGAAGCCATTACCACATTCAAGAAGATCGATGCGAAGGAGGTCGCAACCACACACCACCAACAGCTGCAATATGATTACTTATCAGCTTATCTCGACTTCTACACTGGATTCCCTAAATTCTCCGTCGCAAGAGAGGTCGTTGAAAGATACCTGGCATATCCAATTTTGTCATGGAGATCTCTCTTCGTTGAGATTGCCAACCAACTTGCTGAGTATGACGGTGAAGATATTCAGGAAGAAGAGCTAACCAAAGGAAAAGAAGACGACGCAAAGAAGAAGAACTTGAAAGCAGCTGAGAAGGAAGAGTCCCTGCACGCTGAGCTCGAAGGAAAGACTGTCATTCTTAACTACCAGAACCTCGGTGAGTTCACAGTCAGTCTCTATGAAATCAACCTTGAAATCTTGTTCTCACGCAATCCATTCCTCTCACAGGTAATTTTGATATTGGTATTAATAAAACTCATCTATATAAATCTTAGAGCACCGAAGATTTCGCTTTCGTTAAGCCAAACTTCTCCCAACGCATTGAAGTCACCAAGAGTCAACATCTGGAGAAATTCAAATACGAGATCCCAACACAATTCGAGAAGAGCAATTTGTTCATCCAAGTGTCATCTGCTGCTAAGAGCGCGAATGTCACATACTTCTCGACCTCGTTGAAGGTTCAGATCATTGAAAACTATGGACAGATCAAGGTTAATGACCCTAGCGGAAATCCACTCACTAAGGTATATTTATTATCACCTGAAATTGCAATCAATTAACACTTTATTTTCATAAAAGGTGTACGTTAAATGCTTCGCAAAAGACAAGAGTGGCAATGTTAACTTCTACAAGGATGGTTACACTGATCTTAGAGGAAGATTTGATTATGCTAGCTTGAACACTAGCGATTTGAAGAGCTTCGAGAAATTCGCAATCTTCGTGATGAGCGACGAATACGGTAAGGATAATATCCTTGAAGTCAGAATCTAATAATAAATTTAATAGGATCCCTTATCCGAGAGGCAATCCCACCAGCAGTTGTGGGCAAAGTTGAAGGCAATCTGATCCTCAAGTCCAAAGCTCCTAAATGGCAAGCCTATAAGGAAGCAAACATGCTCCAAGAGAAAGTCAAGGCGAAGAAGTAGATATAGTTAAATAATCAATATATAATTGAAAGTTGATTAATATATTGATTCATATAAGAAGAAATCACATCGAAAAATAACCACTCAATCTAATAAACATGACAATTCTCCTTTCTAATTTTTCGAGAGCTTTATTTCAACAGCAAACAAAAGGAAATATGTGAGAAGAGCATGAATTTTCAATAAGAGTTATTATTACTGTGTAATAATTTTGCTTTTCAAGATGGAACTTTTTAAATGAAAAGTGAAGAAAATTAAGGAAACTTTTATGATGCACAAAGAGGGCTGCTCTTTAAAGATAGCTAAGTTATTCCAAGCTACTTCCAATGAATTGTTGATTCAAACTGGGTTTTCAATGCTTGAAATGAAAAAAAAAGAGAGTATTACCTGCAATATTTACTCATGGACTACGATAACAGTTTTTTACCTACATCCAAGATCAAGCGTTTTACATACGTTTTTCAATATGCCTTTAAATGAATGATTCACAAGCTCATTCTGAGAGAGCTATCTACCAAACACTTGTACTCACATAATGAACTATTTGCTAAACACCAACTTAAGCAAGAAAATCATCCTGAGCCAATTCAAAAAATGCTCAATATTATGTTAAAAAGAATAATTTTACTTGAGTAAGAAGTTTGAAAAATGTATATGAAGGTAGTTATCTTCGCAATCCTCGCGTTCTCAGCTTTGGCCGCATATCCGCCTTTCCCTAAATACACCCAATGCGACAAGAAATGGGGCAATGAAATAATAGGCACCAGTCAATACACAATTTGTGGTGTTGGATGCTTGATCACTTCAGTTTCTTCAATGCTTAATGGATATGGTATTAAAATTGGAGGCCAACTTTCAAACCCTCACACGCTAAACCAATATTTGAAAACTCATGGAGGATACAATAATAACTACTGGTTCAACTGGAACTCTCTCTCAGCCTTCGGATTTAAGCTCCTTGGAATCCAGAAAGGAGCTCAAGCTGGCATCAAATCCATGAAAGCTGGGAATGTTTGCTTCTTGCTCGTAGAGAAAGGCAAACATTATGTTCTGGCGACTGGAATGACATCAACTGGATTCACTATTATGGATGCACTTTATCCAAGAACTTCATACAAATTTGAAGAGGTTGTGGAAGTTAGCTGCTATGCAAGAACACAAAAAGCGAAAACTAACTGATTCATCAATTCAAAACGACAAAAATCATGGAAGAAGCAAGGCCGTGCTTTGGAATAAATAAAACTCGGTATTAATCGCACCTAAGAATGAACTAATAGAAGACATTGTTCACGTTATTTAGCAACAATTATTATTTGTGCTTGCTTCATTCTTCATGACGGATATAAAACAATAACTTATAAAGGAAAATTGATTGAAAGTCATTATGAATTGGAATAGAAATTAAAAGTGCCTACAAAACGAGATGTACTAAGTAAGACCCTATTAGTTCTGCTGATTTTTTTTTTGTTGGAAAATTTCAATAATCATATTGTTCATAAGATAATGGCAAATGCCAAGAAAATTATTGAAAGAGCGTTATCAAATATGACTAACAAATAGCTTCCGCTTGACGGTCTTTAGATGATAATCTGAAAGTTGTTCTGTATCAAATGACAGCCTCTCTTTAATAAAGAACCATATCTAAGCAGCAAGAGATTTCGTTCTTCCATAATCGCTGAACATAAAGTGTGCATTCACAAGATAAATAATTTTACTTCGCCAACAATATAAGCAGAGAACCATTAAATCCTATTTGGAAATTTAAAGTGAACAAATGCTCTCTTATAGGTTCAATCAACATTAAATTAAGAATAGAATAAATTTGCTCAAGAGTTAGAAGTGTGTATGAAGATCGTTATCTTTGCAATCCTCGCTGTCTCTGCCTTGGCAGCCTACCCACCTTTCCCTAAATACCTTCAATGCGATGAGAGATGGGGTAACGAAATCCTAGGCACCAGCAACTACACTATCTGCGACATTGGATGTTTGATCAGCTCAGTCTCTTCAATGCTTAATGGATATGGAATCCTCATTGAAGGTCAACCTTCAACCCCTCACACTATTAACCAATATCTGATTAATCATGATGGATACAACATGACTGATTGGTTCATCTGGACTTCTCTCTCAGCTTTCGGATTCAAACACCTTGGTATCCAACCTACTCCTCAATTTGCCATCGAGAACATGCAAGCTGGAAACCTTTGTATCCTTCATGTGCAGAAAGGCCATCATTATGTTCTGGCGACTGGAATTACCTCAACTGGTTTCACAATTATGGATGCGTTTTATCCAAGAGACTCATACAATTTTGACGAAGTCGTCGATGCTAGCTGTTATTCAAGAACCTCACAGAAAGTTCTAAGTATTTGATATAGATGGATGAGGCTTTTCTATATTGTTCGTTGAGAAGTATGAAAATTGAAAAATATCTTACAAAATAAACATCTGTCGCTGCCGTGCAGCTCCATTAACATAAATATTGGGATAGTATAGAGAAGCGGTAGTTTCAGAAATCACAATTAAGACTCTTTTTCAATTAGATATACGCAAAAGCTATTCCGTTCTTGAATCATTACTTCATTCAATAGATTATTCATAACTCCCTGTAGTGAATTAATGATCCGAACACAATAATTCTACAATTGTATTGGAAGGTTCCTAATAAAATGCAAACATGAATTGCAATAGCGACTTCACAATGGAAAGACATGAGCAATACTAATTAACTTTCGGGAAATTTGTTTATGAGATTAGTTATTTCTGATGATTTTGTATAAGTTAAATTATACTTGGAGCAACCTTCAACTTATGATTTCTCACTTCATTTCCATAATTTCAATTTTGTTGGGAAGATCAGACGAACGATACTACAACAATAATTGAGTTAGCAGAGAGTGCTATATCCTTCTTATATTTCTGGACAACATTTGGTGTTAAAGTGATCAAGGTTCTTCGGCTTGAGCCCTCGATCACCTGTCTTAACAAAATTCAGGATAGTCTGGATACTAACAATTCTCAAATTGCTTTGTCTTCGGAGTAGATCTCACTTTAATAATGTACCAGAAGAGGTTAATACTCAATTCTCTAATGAAAACTCTCAGCAGTAGTCTAGACATGCTGTTCAAAAATAATATATGTGCACGAATAACCACTCCAGCACAGAATCATCCTGAGCCCATTCGAAAAAGTTAAATAAAAGTGCGATCATACATAATAGCTGAGCACTGTAGATTAAGAAATTGAATAAATTTATCCGAGAGTAAATAGTCCAAAAAATGTGTATGAGAGTTGTCATCTTCGCAATCCTCGCTGTCTCTGCCTTGGCAGCCTACCCACCTTTCCCTAAATACCTTCAATGCGATGAGAGATGGGGTAACGAAATCCTAGGCACCAGCAACTACACTATCTGCGACATTGGATGTTTGATCAGCTCAGTCTCTTCAATGCTTAATGGATATGGAATCCTCATTGAAGGTCAACCTTCAACCCCTCACACTATTAACCAATATCTGATTAATCATGATGGATACAACATGACTGATTGGTTCATCTGGACTTCTCTCTCAGCTTTCGGATTCAAACACCTTGGTATCCAACCTACTCCTCAATTTGCCATCGAGAACATGCAAGCTGGAAACCTTTGTATCCTTCATGTGCAGAAAGGCCATCATTATGTTCTGGCGACTGGAATTACCTCAACTGGTTTCACAATTATGGATGCGTTTTATCCAAGAGACTCATACAATTTTGACGAAGTCGTCGATGCTAGCTGCTATTCAAGAACCTCACAGAAAGTTAAAACTGCTTGATTCATATATTCAAATCGTAAAAAAGTTTCTCAAACTGAATTTCGTTGATTTAAGGTAAATATATATATGCATCGTAGCAAATCCATGCATCCTAATACAAACGACTGAAAAACTAATCCTCGAAACACAGTTTCATAAGGAAAAATGGATACCAGTTACTTTACATCAAATGGTAATTTTCATTACCTAAATCCGAAATAACATCAGGGATTCATTTGACAGAGGTACGTAAAATTTGTTGTAGCTTCGTAATCTTGAATAATTCTCATCCACATTAGCCCAGGCTAACTCGAGAGGGAGAGAGAGAGAAAAAATTTTTGATTGACTTAGTGATTTTCATGCGAACAAGGAAAGTGCAGACTTCTTTTCTCTTATTCATGAAAACATTAAAAAGATCAATTGCTTTTCAAAATTATGTGATGTTTCTGATGAAAATATCTTTATAGAACCACAATTCTCATTGTGGATTGAATGGCAAATTTATCAAAATTAAATTTTATATAGACATTTTCATACTTTTACTCAAAATCCTCTCGTGAAGAAATTCTTTACATACACATTCATGCTTAATACTTCCAGCGGTATCAAACTGAGCATCGCCTTGGTATTTTGGATCATCCAATTCATTCTCCTTACAAAATAAAACCAGAATCCCAGAAACACGATCGCGAAGAAAATATATCCAAATATAAGAACGCCTACCATGATGCTCTTCAGTGTATTTGCGAGTCCGACAAGATGATCTACAAGACCCAGTAATGTCATCAGCAAAGCCTTCGCTAAATACTCATAAAAATCAGCATTTTCTGCAAATGTAATATCGTCAAGATCACTCGAAACTGCCGCAATGTTCATATCACTCATAATGAAACGCTCAAATAGATCTTTATAATAATTTACGCTCAGCCGTGCTGAAGAATAGAGTCCATTATGCGAAAATCCACCCAATAACCGTTGGCATCGAAGAAGATCGTCTGACTCGCTTGTAATATACGGGCAATAATCGTTCAGAAAGACATCAATCAGCTCTGTTTTTATTTTATCGTCATATTCGTTCTGTTGACGAGGGTCACTGAGTTCTGTCAAAATTGAAGAAAAAGCCAATAGTTCTTGATCAAAGGTTTGAATGATGCTGTGTGTCGTATTCACCAGGATACCAAAATCTGTTTGATTCACTTGATCGTGAGCTAACGCAGCCACGACACCAGAAATGCCCAGAGCAAATTGTTTTGGGAATTGCGCTACAACTCTGAGAGAGGTCCAATTCTCGATCAAATGCTGGATATATGAGTTCGAAATTACCGATGTAACGACGAAAAACGTGACTAAAATGGCAAAAAATACAGCTGCAGGGACACCTATCCTGCAATAACGTCTTTCTAGTCTCCGATACGAAGAAATTGCTCGTTTGCCCTCTCGAATTTTGGCAGCAGCAGCTAAGTGATGATTGTGTTGATTCTTTCCTGAATTCGCAACTTCCCCTCCAAAAATTTCTTCCAGAGTCCTTGAAAAATTCAGGATTTCGCCTTGGATGCTCTCCTTGCTTATCGTGCAGAATAACTGGAGGATTTTCTCTTTGAGGTCCACGATTTTGGTATAGATGTACAATATCAAGCAGATAACTATTAAACTAGCAGAAATACATGTAGCCCAGAGAACATTCACCAAGTTATGAGCTTGATCGAGCGCAGTATCGACATCTCCAGCCGTGTTGAGTAGCGCTCTCGTAAAAAGGGTATCGGTCTCATTGTAATTCGTTCGCAAGACTAAGTATGCCAAATATTCATTGGTGACATTTGTAGCATGAGTGACCGCTTCGTATATATGGTATTCCAAGATATTGAGAATCCCAGTATTGCTCATTTCATATGATCCGTCAAAAGGAATGTTAAGCCAAGCATTTTCAATAAACGATACTCGAGCAGCCACGGCGGGCTTGGAAATATCATTCATCAACTGACCGAGATCCGATTTAAAATCCAAATAAGTTGTTTTTGAATAATTATACTCTCTTTCAAACAAAGCTTCCCTTTGAACGCTATTATCAAGGAGGATTCTCCCCTCGTTGATCATAGAGAGAACAGAGTTCTCTTTAAGAGCGGAAAAGAACGAGAAAATGAGGTGGATAGGGAGGGTTATCAGCTGCGTAATCTCAGCTAATTGCGTAGCTGTGGATCGCATCTGAACAGCTACAACAGTGGCAACCACCACAACAATCAAGTACCCCAGCACTCCGAACCATTGAAATCTGGAAACGCTTTTCGGAGGTTTTTTATCAATCAAAATGTCCTTTATTCTAGTACTTAGACTCGAAGTTGTTGTGCTGCTCATGCTTTGGTTTTCAACGAAATCCTCGGGGTTTACGATCAAGGCTGGTCGCTTCACGGAAGAAGATTCTTGTTCTTGCGCTCTAATAAATGTCATCCTTTGGATTCTATTGTACGCTCTTTGGACGATCGTCGGTCTGAGTAGGAATTTCCTCAAGAAGTTTTCTCGGCCATCTACCGCTTCTCTGCCTTGTGAGCTATTTTTATCAATTGTATTATGACTTTTGATGTCGTTCAAGCTTCCTAAGTTTGAAGAAGAAATGTACGCGGGTTTCTTAGCGTTTTCTTCGAGATAAATTCGGGGTACTTGAACGTGAAGGCTCGTTTTGTGTTGAAAGGCGACTTTGTTCCTCTTTAAATCTTTGACTTCGTCGTTTTCATTTTCTACATCTTCGACAATTCTGTTTGTAACGTCATGAGACGTTTTAGGACTCTGAGCGAAATCGAATAGGTGCTTCGGGAGTTTAGATATATAGTTTGTCCGCAATAAAGGATGATCAAATGAAAGTTCACCATTAAAGGTTGAGTTCGGAGTAACTTTGCTTGAGTCCTTGAGAACGGATTGGTTCGGGTGGACTGTACTCTGGTAATTAAGGACGATCCTTGGAGAAGTGATCAAACCTCTTGATGATGACAACAAATCCTGATCGAAATGCGTCCCTTTGATCCGTTGAGTCTCGTTGCCAGTTTCAAGAATGCCCCTGTGTGTCGTTTGAGCAAAGTCAAAGTTCCTTTCAGTTAATGAACCATCTCTAGGTGGAGATTGCAATCCTTGGCGGAACGTCTCGCTGCCTATCTCATTTCGGAGCGTCCCAATCTGTCCTAGTAAGCCGAGCTCGATGTCTTCGCTTGGTATGTCTAAATAAGAATCATCTGCCAAAGATGACTTTCGACCACTGTGAGCCTTAGAAAGATTTAGTTCGCTGCCGAGCTCCTGTTCGCCCTCTCTTTTCACATCTCTGCTAACATCATCTGGTTTCTTAATGAGCTCAGTTTTACTCTCAGCCGGCTGGAGCAGTAAGAGTGACTGTATAGAAGTTGGAAGTTTGGTTTGAGGCAGAGAGGGTTCTTGTTTCATCTCCAACACTGCTAGAGATTCTTTTTCTTGACTAGTCTTTGAAGTCCCTTCAGAATTCTCCTTCGCAAAAGTCGGAGATGCCAGGAAAAAACCTCCTTGATAACCCTTAATGGTCAGATTCCGGCTTTTAGGTGTGTAATTGTGCATTACTTCCTGGATAGCTTGACTCATCTCTTTAATAACTTTGTTATTCAGGGCGGCTTGTCTTTCAGCAGGGTCTGTTAGCAGATTTGATTGATAAATTTCGATTCTCTTCAATTTCATCCCGCCTTCAAAGTAAGAAAAATCTGAAGCTGATATCTTCATCTTATAGATCTCACAATCTTCGTACCTAAACCCCGCCGTGAAATGCCTCGCAAGACTGGTTAGTTCTTGATCAGCCCAGACTTCGTCGAAATCTTGCGCAATGGCGTTTAGTAAGTGATATTTTTGCACAAATTTATAGGTTAAGAGTTTTAGAAGCCTTCTGAAATGATCTTCTTCGATTTTTGGATGCTTGAAGAAGTAAATTTTCATCATCTCAGGAAGGGTACTCTCTGCTCGATATATAGGAAGAGCAGCTTCTACAAAAGAAGTTTGGGTTTCCACCGCCGCTCGTTTCTTCCTTCCTCCTTTCCAAGACACTGGGCACCCTTCGAAGTCAACTCGAGGATAATAATTCCTTTTTAGAAGTTTTGGCGCAAATAACCAGAGAGCCTGCTGCTCGAAACACAGGAGATGCTCGGACTCAGCTAGTCCCGTATTTTTCACAAACTCGTCGTTGTAACCAAGTACTTTTCCTTCTAAATCAGTTAAGATAGTCGCTGATGAATACGCTAATTTCAGTCCGTTGAACAACCCGATAAGACACAGTCGATCATTGAACAGCTCGGTTTTAATAAAAATTTGTAAAGGTTCAATCAAGCGTTCTCTTGTCAGCCCATAAATGATTTTTTTCTGTCTGTCAAACACTGATACTGTCTTATTGCCATATATATAACTCAGCATAGCTTCATCGTGTTTCGGGATAATATAATCGGGGATCAGCAGCTTGATATTTTGGCCCTCAATGTCTTCTCGGTGGTAATTGAGTAAACTAGCAACAGATTGAGAAGCTTTGATTATTCTCCCCAAGTTATCTCGCTCACCACTCAACGTCATGATGCTTCGACTAATCTCGAGGATGTTTTCTAATTTAAGTTCATTTTTATGTCCCTTTTGCAACGCGATCCTCCGATTGAGAGTTTCATGGAATTTTGCTAAGATAGGTCGGTATTCCGATGGCTGCGACATCTTCAACTTGCTTAAAAAATTCACATAATCCGACATAAACTCGAGATTCTCGGATCGATGATGAAAGAGAGCCTTAAAAGCATTTTCAGCATGTACAATCTCATTCTTTAAAGCTGTTCCGATTGAATCTAATTCATTTAAGTCGATCGTAGATTCATTGATGAAGGAATAGAACTCTACGTACTTCTTGCAGATATCTTGCATTTCTTGCGTCAAACGAGTATAATCTTCTTCGTTCTGAAAGAATTTTGAGTATACGGTAGCGTGGAAAGCTCTTTGACCTTCTTCTAAATAGTTCATTTCCTCTTCTTTGATTGTGAGGGAAATCTGTTCCATTAAGATCCAATCAACGGTGCCTTTAGGAGTCTTGCTCAGAAATTTATAGCTGTCTCGCAAAGCTTTATGCTTACGGTCAGCAATATAAAACGAATAGCTTAGGTATGATGATAAAAAAGTGACTGGCGGTTGGTCGGCGCTTCGGTTCTTTAAAAACCCTCGGTTGATCAGATTCTCGTAGATAAGCATGATGAAGTCTTCAATGTAGCTTCGATTGGCAAGCAGCTCTTGATGAGCGTCTTCAAGATCCACTTTTCGGTCTTTTAAGAAATTTATGAGCAAATCGCGTTCTATTGGATGCTGCTTGTAAAGAGATATGATAGAGCTGATGGAGTAGGATAGATCGAAGATATTGGCAACCGATCTAGAGGTTTCTGTCGCTAATTGTTGCACGTGTCTTAGAAAAACGTCAACAGCATTGTACCGGATGTTCTTTTTGTCCGTTAGTCCTCGGCATGCCCAGAAGTTGAGGTAATACTCTCTTGCATTTTTGTAAGCTCTTAGCAGGAAGGGCAAGGTGGTGAGAAAAAGGAGAAGGAACTTTGGATCCTTTAAGCCAGACAATGTAAAAACTCCAAATAAATTCACGATTTGAAAACAAATTTGAACGAAAATCTTCACGAGCAAACCACCGTAAACAACCCCAGGTACCCCTGGGAATTTCCCATGGAGATAGTAATCTACTCCAAGTAGAAGCCATGTTGCGCAGTTACCCAGTACTAGATAAACCTCATCAATAATGTTATAATCCACAAGCACCCGAAGAATAATGATAAGTAATCTCATCTCAATGGTGACGATTTCCAGTCTGGTGCGCTGCCGTCTCGATGCGTTCCCATTGATAGAATTAAAATAGAGTTTCGCTGGTAAGGTGGCGGCGTAAAACTGGCACGCGATTAGAAAGAGAAGCAATCCAATGTTATTCAACCAAGGCGAAGCACTTGACTGGAAAGCGTCGTTTATCTCAGAATTCGAGTAGCCAGACGAGACGACGATACCGGTGACCCAAACCTCTGCGTTAGGGATGATCAACACCCAAAAAAAGATTTCAAACATATAAAATAGGAGACCTTCGCAGATTTTCTGGGTAAAAGCCATGTTTTTGGGTTTCATGTGATGAAAAACGACCACGGCAAGGCATAGTGTCACACAGGCGAGATCGTAGAGAAGTAAAAGGATCTTTAGCAGCAAAAGGAAGTCTTTTCCAAGAAATTGTAATCTGATCAATTGGAAATAATGAATTAAGAATCGATTGAATGGTCTGACGCCAGTGGAGATGCTGTACACCGTGAAGCATACCGAAGAGATTTGGTTTAAGCTGATGATTACCAATATGCATAGCGTCGGGGCGTTCAGCATGTGAGTTTCGTTAATTTTGAAATAGGTTTGGACGATCGTATAAAACAACGATTTCATTCGACTGTCTTTTGAGTGAGCCTTCTTCATGGAAGCTTTTCAAACGAGGTTAAAGAGCTTCAATTTTCGATTTTTATTCCAGCTTATTGGAACTATAGAGAATCACTGTTTCGGTTTTAGTTCATTTGGAAGCTCTGATTTAAAATTTTCGTCTTAAAATATTACAATTGCGGTATCTTTTTTTTTTTAATTAAATTTCTACAAACAATCAATATACGACGCAACGGTTAATTGAAGTAGCCTCGTTTGAAAGATCTGTATACAACATCTTGTTACACCAAGGCAGGTATGAATTTAGCGAAGTTTTTTTCAGTTATTAAAATAGGAGTATCTAATATCAGACAACTTAAAGATGTGCATTTCAGATAACTAATCCCAATAACTGTGATTGCAAGAACGCTGGACGAATGACATCTTAAGCAAAGCAGGTCAAAGGGGAAACTTGCTCAACAAAATTTCACTAACCATTCAGAAAATCCTTATTGTTGCTTTAGTAAGCTAAATCCCGAGATGTCGAATTTGTTAAACAAAATAGCGAAGGAAAACGATATGTAAGAGATGGAAGATATTCGATGCTCAGAGCAAAGACACGACTGAAGAAAATATTCATCAAAGATTAGCATTTAATTTGATTAGAAAAACGCCGTGCAGCAGAGAATCAGTTGGTTCGAACATTCAGCAATTAAATCCAACTTAAACTAAAAGACGTCGAGAAAAGTAATCTCTTGCTAACCTTTGCAGATGCATTGTAATTGTTTATAATTGACGTCCTAGCTGCTGGTTTTAATTATTGATTCCTAACTAAGAAAAAACACGTAAATCCATATATCTCGGCGATAATAAACAAAAAAGAAATGCTGTAAATAGTGATTAGCAAAAAAAAAATCTCATTAGTAACATTAACTCGGTTGATGGCATTATTAATTAATAAAAAAAAGCTGAAATATAGGTAGGTATATATCTATATATGAATTAATTAAACAAAAAAAAATGGCAATAATAGCAGAATAAAATACGGATTATTCATTATTTAATGTTCCCATTATTGAATTATTTATATTAAATGGACAGGGAGAGAACCCATTAATATTATCTATAATTACTTGGTCTTTAATTGTGTGTGTCTGGCTTTAATTATATTAACGCCAGTTCAATGTTGTGGGTCTGCTTCTAACCAATCCCAGAATTCCTTCGAGATTCCTGAAGGGCACTCAGTAGTTTTCGACTCTTGTGAGTGAGCGCAGCATTTCCATTTTTCATGTTGCTTCAATTGCCCGAGAGTCAGAAATGATTTTCCACAATCAGGGGCATTACATTTGTAACTCTTTTCATTTGAATGCTTCAAAGAGTGATATCGCAAGGCTGCTTTAGTTGCAAAACTCATACCACAAGGTTTATATTGACAAGCAAAAGGTTTCTCACCCGTATGAAGACGGAAATGTGTCCGGAGAGTATCAAGACGTTTGAAGCCTTTGTTACAGCCGTCGTAAGGACAAACGAAAAATTCTGAGCCAGGATGAGTGAGCACATGCTGCGTCAACTCCGATTTAAACAAAAAGGATGCTTTACATCCAGGATCTGAGCATTTATATGATTTCTGAGAGCTGTTCCTTCGTTTAATCTTCAATTCCATAGGAAGTGGAGAATCTTTCGAGGTGGTTGTATTGGAGCTTGTCTTTTCTGATGTTTGCGAGAGTTGGAAGAAGTTTTCCATGAGAAGTCAGGGAAGAGGATAAAAGTATTTGGAATTTTATTTGATTTGTTATAAAGGGAGTAGCGCGCTCCACGTTTTGCAAATACAAGGATTTTTTCGGGCTAATTCATAATAAAGCAAGGACTGTAGTTATTCTTGATTGCCTCAAATTAGACTAAGTTCTCTTCAAGGCAAGAATATTTTTTCTGATCCGAATCTGATCAGAAAAAGTTGCAAGACGGCTGCTTACTGAGGAAATTTCAGAATTATGAAATAATGATTAATGGATCGTTTGGGTGATCCGAAAGTACGTATTGGGGTAATTATGCTAAGAGACATTTCGAAAGGTATTGATGAATTTAGGAAAAAGATAGATAAACTCTGAAGATGGAAACTTCAACCGCCTTCTGAGGTTAATCCCATTGAAATGAGTATAATTATTGGTATGCATGGCTTCTAATGAAACCTATAATTTTGCTGTCTCGAGAATTTCTGAAATGTTTTGTTCGATCAATGATTAATGGTGCTTAGATCTTCAACATGCTACAAACGAGAACGGCAAGAATTGAATAATCAGTCATCTATTATGAAGAAAAATCAGTATTAGTTCATCGTGCTCTTTTTTCCGAGTAGACCAATCATTTTACATAATAAAAGTACTGTAGTAAAAATTCTGTTGGAAATTGCGAGGAGAGTCGAGCTTCAACCCTGCTCTTAATCATAAGTTCGAGGTGTTGAAGCTGGCTATCGGGGCACACTTTCTTTTCATTTTTGAAAATTGGTTATATTTCATTTGCCTTGATTCCATGGAATTTTCACCTGCTTGTCTGCAAGACTTAAAATCGAAAAAATTGAAATAAGCTTTCAATAACCTTCTTTATTTTGGATAGATTGTTCAATGAAAGTATCACCATTACGAAAATTTTCTCAAATTCTTTCTCAAAGGCCCATCGATAGAACGTTCATAATGTGAACGAAGATAAGGAGCTCAGTTAGGCATTCCTCGAGGTTATTGCATTCGAGATTCAGATGGTGTAATTGTTTCGAAAACGAAATAATGCTAAAATGAAAACGAAAAAAATTAGTCATGAGAGGAATTGAATAATGGCTTACCCTCAATAAGGTATTAACTAAGCTAATAGCGTTGAAATAACTTCATCAAAATAGCTAATCTATCATGAGTAGTACAAGTCTTTCTGTGTTTTATAGGAAATTTTTTTTCATAGCAAATCTTTAAATCAATCTTCATTTATATTCCAAAACCGCAAACTAAGCGTTAGAGCACTATGCAACGAAATAACGGGACGATAATCCGATTTCGCTCTAATATAATGAGAAAATGCTAATATTCACATTCAAATATTTATTTGTTTAATATCCTGAACTTATTTCACTCGCAAAGAACCATGATATCCACAAAATTAGAATCTCCTACCCTTATCAGCAGGAATCTCAAAAACAACTATACAGATTTCAAGTTCATCAATCAAACAAGCTACTACAAAATTTATCAAGCAAAATCCCAACTTACTCAGGAAATCCACACTATCCGTATCCTCGATCCCTCATGTAACCTTGTCGAAGAAGATTTCAACCAAGCCGTGACTCTTTTCCTTCAGGAAATCCTCCATCTCTGCCAGCTGCCTGGTGGGCGAGAGGCTATCATCCCAGAATTATTTGAATTTCAAGGCGATAAGATCTATTTCATCAGCAAACCTTATTATCCTCTCGACTACGAATTGAGTAACCTCAAAAACGTTCAATATGATATTTCAAAACTCTTGAAAGACCTCAGCTCAGAGATGAGATATCTTTTGAAAAAGAAAAATTTTAATGACCTGAGTGCCGATCTTCAAAACGTTTTTCGTTTTGAAGGAACTAATTCATTTTTTATCGGAGATTGGGCGAAGTATCTCAGTCCGAATTCCATGTCAACCTCAATCCTGAGCCGACCAAGTCTCATGTCTCAGCCTGACACCAGCGAAGACACATCAAATTGTGTTTACTCATTGGGAAAGCTAGCTCTCCGAGTAGGTGGTTTAGAGCACCAGGACCTTGAAGATCTAGCTGCGATTAGTAATGTAAAACTTTATAACGCATCGCTTGACAGTCTCCTGAACACACTCAACGTTGGTGCAGATATAAAAGCTCTGTTAAGAAATATGTTAAATAAGGATCCTGATCAAAGGTTAACGCTGAATGGACTGCTGCAAGAGCCCGGAAACGACGAACTTAAAAGAGCAAAAACCTTTAATGAAAAGACTGGTTATGATGTGTACAGGAGTCAAAATTTGATTGAGAGATCACAAAGTTTTGTGATGAATCTGAGCAGTCCAGATCAAGGTAAATTATTTTTTGGAAGCTTGAGCTTATTGAGAGGATAGTTCGGAATAAAGTAAAAAACACAGAAATTGTGCAGAGGCCTGGTGGAGAAGATAAAGATCTCGAGTTGCCGATTGAGTTTGATGAGGATATAGTTGAAGGGAGGAGAACCCTAATGGGAACAAGTATAGGTTCGATACATAGAAAATCAGGGGTTCATCATAAAACAGTTATTGTAAAAAAAGTCAGCGATTTTTGACCATGCCAAAGGCAGAGAGGGTCAACTAGTTCTTTGAGATGGAGTTATATAATTATTCAATTAGCAAATTTTATTTATCAAATATGAAAAATATTTTTTTTGTTTCTATAGCGGAGGGCATAAGTATAACAATTTGAGCTTGTTTTTTATCAAAGTATGAACCTAAATGAAACAAGATAGTCCGAACAGTTGTTAACTTATAAAAATGAACTTCAGGAAGTTTCATTCGATAATTATATAGAATTCTCGTGAATAGAAATAATTTGAGCTATGGGGCACTATTCATATCAGTGAATCTAAACAAAAGTAAAAGTAGGACTCATTGGAATCGGTTAATATTGCTTCTAGCAAGGTTACTTTGAATAGGTATTTGTTTTAGAAAGCAAGCATATATTAATAAGTCAGATTTTTAATTTTCGTGAAGTGGAAGTGACTTTGTTAAAGTTTTTGTATTCTTCTGATCATCTGCTATCGAAAAGAAATTACAATACACATATTTCATACGAAGATTACATATCCCTAATCAAAACTTAATAAAGCATTCCTGCGCCCCAGTCCCTTTTTTCTATTGTAATTGAAGCAACGGCTCCATCTATCCACCCTATGCCTTTTCCTTTCATATAAACCTGATGTGTGTAAAGGTAGTCATCTTTATGGATCTCTGTCACTTCCCTGGTCACTTTCAACTCAACACCTTCTCCAATGATAAATTTTAAATTGTTTGAATGAATTCCAAGTTCTCCTTCTGCAAACTCCACAACGTCTTTGAATGAAGAGTCTCCATCAATCTCAAGCTTGTACATCCTGTTGATGGATGTGAATATGAGTTTAAATGAGTAGACTTTGTTTTCCATTGGTTTCCCCACAAGTTGTGATTTTTATTTATATTGAACTTCAATTTATTTGCTTATTTAATAAGCATGCTCTTGCAGCTAGAGTTCTGAAGGAACAAGGTAATCAAATCTATTTCGGCTGACTGTTTTGTTAAATATATTGCTTGAGTCTTATCAAACATTTCCTCCACATCAAATTTCTTCTCAGACATTGAGTTTATCGAAATGGTTTCATTATAATCCATGTGCTGACTTGATTATTATGAGAAAATGTACCTGAGTAACCAGAAACACGAGCAAGATTCCATTCTACAATTATCCAGCAATTTATTAGTCTGTACTGTGGAGAGTGAATCAAGTTAAGGTCTTTATTAGGCTTGAAATACAAAATTTAAACGAATAATTCTCGAGTGTGGTGCATTGAGATTCGCTCGCTTCAACTAGCATTGATACGAAATTAGTTTGCATTAAAAAAGAGCTAGAATAATGAGAGTCCTTTTCTCAACGTTAGATTTAACAAGCAACCATTCAAATACGACTTAAAAAGCTTTCTTCTTATTTCTATTGGTTTCAATAATTATTCTTTTCTTCACATCATGATATTCACGGATCTTCTCTATAATCTCATCAGCAATAAAATGAGAAGCTTTCGCCAGTCTCCCAAACTTCTCTCCTTTGATGCAATCCTCGAATTTCAGTCTTATGGTGTTTATTGTAATCAGCATCTGATCCAACGTGTCGATTATCATATCGACAACTCTGTCTCCCGGACTCAGCGTGTTTGCTATTCTGAACACGATATGCCGTTGCTCATCAATCTCAGTACTCATATAAGGGAAAGTCGTCGCAATCACGCTCGAGAGGTGGTTTAAGTCATCGCCAAACTCCACTGACAGCGTCAATATGTCCAATAGACATTTATGCACCTAATTGAGGTAATTTAGTTATTCATTCGCAAACTCAATCGAAAATCATTACAATGCAATTTTTCCCCCATAGTGCCATCAACTCTATCCTCGTAGAGCTTTTCTTTACTTCATCAGAGGGTACGTCTAACCCTTTATCAAACGTATAAATTAGCGCGTCATCTTTCTTCGTTTGGCTGAGCTTGCATTTGAAAGTTGTCGTTATTTCGTCGATAAATCTGTTCACTTTCTGCTCATCATCCAAATGCTCTTTCCAAATTTCCGTCTAAATAAATCCATTGGAAATCAAAAAACTGTCATTGAAAAATAAACAAATTTTACTGTTAATGGAATCCCTTTTTCAAGATAATATCCCAGGAAGATGGTGCAATTGATCCCATCTACCAGTAAATACTTCTTCAGATCTGCCTTCTCTGGTCTGAAGGTTTCCACGCCATCAGCGGAGGTTATTCCGATGTTATTTCTAATCTGCATCGGATCAATCCATCGATACGACCACACTCTATCCCCAAAGAAATGTTGTTCAATCGCCTCTTTCCATGACAGCTTCCTTTTAATCATTGCCAAAATTCGTTGGATATGATGCGTGTCAAAGTAATTAAGCTGCTGCAAATTGGACGAAAACATCATATCTTTGCGGGTCTCGTTTATCACATCTCGGATCTTATCATCAGTCAACGGTCCGCCCTCTAAAGACACCGGAATCCCTGTAATTTCAAGTTTTCCATCATAATCAACCTTCGTAAAGAACCCAATCGCGACTTCCAGCATCACTCTTCCCAACGATTGAATAATTAAAACCTCCTTCTCTTGACGACCAGAGGACTTATATGATTCTACTTCAGGTGAATATTTCTTATCAGCCTCGTAATGGTTTGAATAGGCTAGCGAAAATCCTATTTTGAAAGTGTTTTCTGATGGTGAGTACAGTATTGCAGTCGTTGTGATAAAAGGAGTCAAAACGTCATCGAAAATTGATAGTCTTTCACTTTTCATCTTTGATAAATGATCGAGAGCCCCTTCGATATCGCGGCAAAAATTCATGAGAGTATGCAGCGAAAAAGGATTTTTTGTTTCTTTATTGAGCTTTTTCTTAAGGAATATGAGATCTTCAGACCAGCTGAGCAGCCACATCCTCTTCTCTGTGGTCAAAACGATAATGCGGATAAATTCAAACAGGTTTCGATGTCTTTTAACTGTTTTCAACATTTTGTAAAATGCTTGTACGTCCTCTATTTTTTGGAAGGCAAACTCTTCGCAAATATAGACAGTTTCTTCGTTCTCTCTGTCGGTGATTTTGAAAATGTCTCTTGGAGCGAGCTTCAACTTGAAGTCTGGAGTAGATTTTTTCTCTTCGTATGTTCTTGGAAACCTTGGAACCTCATAGTATTGTTTGCATTCATTCAGGTCGAAATATTCGACATAGTCAATGCTGTAAGTTTTGGTGCCGAAGATATCTGCTACGCCAGCGAGGGAGTTTTCGTTTTCTCTTTCTCTTTCCATTTGTCGGAATTGTGTACTTTATTGTCAGTTCAAATCTAGCTTAATTTATTAATGATTTGCTATATTTGAGAACTTTCAGCTCATAAATTTGGACTATGGTAGCTCAATCTAAGGATAAAAAAATAATGGCTAGCATTGGTAACTATATCCGATGTTGGTGAGATAGTTAGTGCCACATCGATGATAAAGTTTCAAAGCTGTTTGGTGTCAACTTATCATTGTGCTGCTATTTACAATAAATACATGAGATTTAAAAGGCTTTCTAGTAATTTGAATAGGAAATCTGCCTTTGTTCTCTTAATTCAATCTCATTCAATAGAGGTTTTGAAGAACCTTCGAAAGAAGAATCGTTATTACGTGCTCGAGTTAAACAGCTCGCAGGGTGAGTGGAGTCTAAAGTCAGTGGGGATACGTACCACAGTAATATTAACGATTGTTTGAATGAAAACTTTCTGAATTCCCAATGTTGGTCCTTAGTTGGATAATAGTTTGTAGGAAAATTAGAACTACTTCTAAGTGTGATTAATTCCATTGTCATAAGTTGATAATTTTTAGTTCGAAGGAACGAGCCTATGAATATTACGCAACTAATATGAAATATGATCAATACAATTAATTCATTGAGAGAAATAACTACTTAATGTTGCCTCTCTTTCTCAATAAAATAATTTCTTTCTACTTTTTAGTCTTGCATGAATTGCATTTTTCTCTTCACTAATTGTTGTCTTTCATGTTCAACAGCTCCAAGCTCTTATTCCATAATCTCTTTCCGAATTCTTCATTCTTACCATCAGGATTCATTTTGGCTGGCACACAATCAGTGTAGTAAGCACCTCCTTTCAGTTTATCATGATCTATAAGGGCACATTCTAACGTTGTTTGGGCTCCTTGCTCACAACTCTTGGTGAACAACCAAATCAAAGGATAGGCCAACACGGCCAAGGCTGTTGTAATAGGCCTTTTCCATGCAGGCCTCCATATTTCAGTTCTCACAACTCCCGGGTGTAATGAGACTGATTTAACTCCTTTAGACTCGAATCTTCTATTGAACTCACTTGCGAATATCACATTAGCCAATTTGCTCTGCTGATAAGCCTTCATGACAGCATATCCCTTTTCTAATGTTAAGTCATCCCAGTGCATTTTCCCTATTCGAGACGCTACAGAAGCAACATTCACGACTCTGCTTGGACCCGATTTGATGAGATAGTCCGCCAGTAACAGTGTCAACATGAAGTGACCCAGATGGTTTGCTGAGAATGTCATCTCTACTCCTTCAGGGGTTAATTGTCTGGTCTCTGA
>ENA-UOTX01000828-UOTX01000828.1-compost-metagenome-genome-assembly--contig:-NODE-828-length-29001-cov-10.590133_pt1 | contig 29001 bp, 10 predicted proteins | sample MGYA00238143_ERZ746982 | MGnify/ENA primary metagenome ERZ746982 (study PRJEB28758, sample SAMN06268862) | compost metagenome | isolation source: single cell | place: USA: California, Emeryville, Joint... | reverse complement strand
CTGTTCGAAGTTTATGTGTTCAAAATTTACATTTAAAGTAGTATTGGCAAGTCGAATCTGGTATATCCACAAAAACAAGTCAACACTACATTTTTGTGTTGGACTTGTATACCTACGGGTTATATATACGAACGCTATCTATCGATCTATAACTGACTTACAGTCGAAAAATTCCTGATATATTGGATATCTCAAGAGTATGCAATCTGATCATACGCTATGAATCGCTTTACAAGAGAACCTTACTGACATGTTTGTGAGTCAAATAACTTACCTTCAATTGCTACAAACTTCTGAGATATTAAGACGCTCGTCTCTGCCTGAAGAAGTTTTTTCTTATTAAAAATCAAAATAGATTAAAGCCTTCAACTATTTCTTTTTAAAATGCCAACCATACTAACAATTCTTTGGGTAACATGGTCTCTGCTAATTAATCGTTATGTTTTAGCTGAGAGTTTAGTTGTCAGTAGAAGAGCTTACTGACCTGATAAACATGAAAATTGCAAATCAGTTTCATGAAAGCGCGTTCATTAAAATGGCCTCTGAAATCTAAATCACTTCCAATATACAAGAAACAAATTGTAGAACTTTTATTCATAGCAATGCGTAACCCATTAGTACTAGCATTGCTAATAATGCCAAGGAGAGGTTAATAATTGCATTTTGAAAAAATTTCCAAATAGTATTCTCATTGCTAACTTCATTGTGAGTTTAAACAAAGGGGTTGCATATTGCGCTGTTAAAATTTTTTAGCCTATTTGAAAAGTGATTAATACAAATTTTCATTCTGAAGAGTAATTTTACATCTAGTTTCCGATTTAGGCCCAATTAACGCTTGCGAAAAAATATTATTCACTTATAGCCAACGATGTGCGATAAATCAAGAGCACAAGCCAGACAAAAAAACGAATAAAAAGAAAAAGTGGTCCACTTTCGAACTTCTCCTCTTCAACTGCAACTCAGCTATAATTGTGGTGGGATTCGGGAATAAGGTCTCCTTTTGCTGTTTTAAAAAGATTGAAACGACAAAACAGTTTTATTCTTCAATTTTATATAATAAATTTCTAAAAATACTTAGCAAAAAACAATCTTCTAACAAAAAGAAAGATATCTTTCTCATTTCTGAGTTATCATACGTTGCTAATAATCACAGCCTGAAGAGTTTCTAGAAATAATGGGATAGTCTCTGTTTAATTTGCTCCTTAATAAACTTATTTTACATTCACCGGCTTAAGAGAATAAGGGTTCCACAGCGCAATGCATTGATAACACCCAGTTGGAAAATAGCTTTATTTCTCTTTCTGTTCTCTCCTAAAATAATCCTCATCTCTTAATCCAATTGAGTTTAAACAGTAACACATTGCGTTTCTTTACCTTGATCACCAAAATCTGCTTTTCAACAAAAAGTAATAAACTGATTGTATCAGTTAAACTGATTCCTTTCACAAAAAAGCAAAGAACCTCGGTTAAATTTCATTTCTTCTTCTCATATACTGATTTTATAATTCAAATTAATATATTTCTCACAAGAAATATTCTATGCGTTGACAATAAAACAAATCTCACGGATAGATTCCTTCTATCATGACAGGATACAAGAGAAAAAAATTTTCTGTCACTAGTTTTCAAACTTCCCAAACCATCTAAACTATATATATATTTTTCTAGCAATTAACCTCCTCTTCTCACAGAACAAGTCCTCCTTGATCCCCCTCTTTTTTGCTTCCATTATTATGATCATCTTTTGATTCAACCTCAACTTCTGTCCATTCTTCATTCTTTTTCTTTTCGGCTCCATTTTCAATCTTTTTTGGTGATGTCTTTTCCTCATTTGTCTCTGTCACTTGCATTTCAAACTCCACCACCAAATTCGAAGTCGTACTGATCGGTTTCCTCATCACAACTTCTATCGGAGATTCCAAATCCCCTGAATTTTGGTTTTCTTCCCCTTCTTGAGGAATATCCTTAGCAACCATTTGGTCAGTTGACGCTTCAACCGTTGACCCTTCAGCCCCTGTAAGCGTAGTTGGAGATCGTTGTATTTTTCCAATGACGCTTTGTATGAACACTCTCGTGCGTCGGATGATGCGGCGTGGTTGGAAATTATTCTCAACGATCTTTTGCATCAGCAATCCCATGGTGTATAAATTTATGAAAACTATGATACCTAAAATCGAGACTTTCCAGAAAAGAGATGCCTCGTCTTGGTTATTATACGCTAGAGAAGCGAATATCGTGATCATATAAGTCCTGAAGGTCATCTTTTCGTAGTCATTCAAGTCCCTTGTTTCGTAGGGAAGATATCGACTGAAGAAATAATAGTAAATGTACAAGCCAATGAAAAGCGTCATCGACAGTGCGTTGAAATCATTTTTCAGTAGCTCCGCGAGCATGTTAATAAGGATTTTGATCACAATTAACATCACTTCCCACCAAAACGCCTCCTTCCTGTACCCGCAGTACATCGCACCATATGTAATCATATTCCCCTGCTTCTTAAGCTCCTCGCGGATCAAGAACAATTTGAGTAAAAAGTTGCCCGGCAGCAAAATTCCCCAGAACAGCAATGAAGGGTAAACGAACCAATTACGGAACATATAATAGTGGAAATCATAGCAGTAAGTCCCCGTCTTTTGATGAATGTAGTTCGTTGCGTCCGATCGTTCGCAGCTAAAGTACGAGATAAGTGATTTGAAGACGCCAGGCTGTTCCAGGAGCATAATACAATTGAAAGCGAGCAACATGACTGGCCATCGTTTCTGAGTTTCCTTTCGATAGACGTAGGCTATAGCTGACCAGAGCAAGCCGATTTTGATGAATGGAATCATGTTTGCCAGCACGATATCGTAATATAATATGTACTGATTGTTGAATGTCGGATCAAGCACGAACACGCATAAACTCGAGGTTAAAATGACCGTCGTAGGGCTTCCCAAGAGAGAATTCGCGTAACCAAAGTCCAAGAGTATCTTGCTTTTCAAAATCAGCACCACTGAAATAATCTGACTGTACGTCGTAAGGAGCCGAAGATACACACCTCCAGCGTATAAAGTGGTAAATGAATTTGACTGCAGCTCGTTATTTGTGTGAGCAGCAAATGCGACGTTTGTCTGGTATGTTCTGATGATGTAATAAATGTGATAACAAAAGATTCCAACGAGCATCATGGACAACAGCGCGATATTCCAGCCTAGATTTGTGCATTTGTCGCACTTATCTCGGTTTCCAATGTAAGAATTATTCAGGTCGCAAAACATGCAATACTGGCCTTGATAGCCCTCCTTACAGGAGCTGTTGGGTCCGCCTAAGCAGTAATCGTTCGGGCAAGGTTCAATGGTGACATTTTTTCCTGTTTTATCGAGGTAAACAAGCGAGTACTGAGGATAGACGTCGATTACATCACCTCCAGGACAAGTCGCGTAGTTTAAGCAAGGAGCGCAAAACCCACTACTAGGATCTAATGAAAACGTGCCTGTAGGACATCTCTCGCAGGTATATGATAGGTAAGTGCTAAGATTTCGAGTCAACTCTCCTGGCTCACAAGGCCTCATCTGTACGTCCAAGGAGACATTAAAACTACCGAACAAGAGAGAGACATATTCGACTTTGTAGTTTATGATTTGGCCTGGTTCGCTGGCTAATTTGTATTGAAAACCTTGGGTGAAATTGCAATAGTAAACTCTGTCGGCCGGGGTCGGTTTAGCACAATCGAATACTCGAAGGAGTGTGTTTTCTCTGTAAAATCTTATCATGGCGAAGGTGGGCTCGTAAAAGAATCGACCGAGACTGTCTGCAATATATACTACGATTCTAAACGAACTGAATATGTCAGCTGACGCATTCGTAATGTTAGCATTTGGGCCTTGTAACCTCATTAATCCATCACGCGTGTGATTAATATACATAACAGCTGAATGAGGCATTGGAGAAATACCGCAAGGCTTTTGAGGGACACTCGCAGGGACGTACAAAGCTGCATAACGATCGGTTTTATCTATTTCGTAGCCTCCTTGATAGTCCAAGGTAAAATTCCATGCGGTGCACTGAGAATCATCTTCTGAGCTGTTTAGATTGTACGCCTTGTTATCTTTGAATACGTTTTCAGGCCATTGAAGGAGATACTTCGTAAACACAGTTGATGTTCTTCCAATAAGTGACTGGCTTTCTTGAATCGTAGAATTACCGATCTGGAGTTTGGATCCTGTATTGTATATCACTCCGCCGCTGAATTCAGCCGTGTTTTTCAAGAAAGTTGTGTTGTAGATTTTGATATCTGAAACTATACCATAGTCACTGACGTTCAATTGAGAGTAAATATCAGGCCCAGTGTAAGAGTAAACTCCGATAAAGGTGGTATTTCTGACGAGTAGATTGGAATATCCACCAGAATATAACATAATACAGCTGCCATAGTAAAGTCCTGCCGCCACATCAAAGTGGATGCTAGTGAAATTGGAATTCTCCACAACGAGGTACAAGGAATTTGGGTTGTTGCTTGTGAGAATACTGCTTTCTTCAAAGAAAAATACGCCAGCAGAGTCACTCTTATATCGAACGAGCCCTCTGGCTACTACTAGCTCGGTATAAAAGTTTATTTTTTCTGAGTTTTCTGCGACCTTGTAGATGTCACTAGGCTCAAAACTTAAGTTCTTGAAATTGCAATTGGTGATATTAAAATTAGACACTTTTTCTTGGTCCAGAACCAGGAGCAGAAGCGAGGAAGAGAACAATCGGATGTTCGAAAAGTTGCAGTCTACCAACGAAAAGTCTCCTGAATCGGCAGCCAAGACACTAAAAACTTTCTCAATATCATAAATTTCACTGTCAGGGTCCGGACTTGTCGTATTATAATCTATCACCATGTTTGAAAGGGTCAATTTTGATTCGTAATCTATAAACGCAAACAAAACACCGTTCATTCTTGAAGAGATTAAATCGAACGCATTGGCGACCGGGGTTTGGAGATATATCGCGTTAAATCTCTCCACAAAGACATTTCCTGACGATTCTTGAACATTAAGGAAATTCGTGTAATAACTCGAGATCAAGTTAATATCAGTGAGGTCCATATGTGTGTAGTCGCTTTGGAAAGGTGTCAATTGGCCGTTGAAAGTGGTATTCGTTAAGTTAAACCCAACGAATGTGCATTTTTCGAAGCAAAGCATGCAGCCGTCATGATGCGTCAAAACTCGAGTAAATACATTGTCCTCGATCAATAAATTCAAGATAAGTGACTCCGTGTAAAGTACCGAATGCATCATCATATAGATCGTATCGAATGTGTTATTTTTCAGTCGCAAGTTGGTCACAATGTTGGAGGTCACGATGCTGGAAGTCGGCGATGTGATCAGAAAAACTCCATGATTTGAGAGATCGGTCATATTTCCTGCTATACATCTTATAGTATTGTTTTCAATCACCATATTCGAGGATGTGATGGTGAAAACAGGGGACACTCCTTTGAAAACGAACGACACTTCATTGTCGCTGAAATTTATTCCCAGCATTGAATCGAACTCGAGGAGACTATCGATATGCGCTAATAGAATGATATATTTGAAGACGTTTCTCTGGAAATTCAGGGCCATTTTGGGAGAAGTGATCAAAAACAGTTCATTTTTGGTCAAAGTTACAAGCTGCGTACCTGCGCCAATCCTGACATCACCTATGTAGTTATCCGTGATCCAAATTTGAGAACTTTCATGATGAGAGGCGGTGTAAAAGAGATCCAGGTGTACGAAATTGATTCCGTAGACCTGATCGGGAACAGTGCAAGGCCTTATATCAATATTGGCAAAATAATTAGCTTTAATTGTTATATTCCCCTCGATTCGAAGGGAGTCAATTGCTAGCAGCTCATTCGCCAAATTGATATTGATGAACGTGTTATTCATCATAATGAAATTTGTTATTTTTTGCGAGCTGACATACACAACTTCCTCGGAAATCCCCATTGAATCACAAGTATGGGTTCTTTTGCTGGGGTCTATCTTGCTCAGCTGTTCGCGATTGCGAATTTGGTTGATCTCGTTCAGTTCAGGAGGAGTCATTGTTTCTCTCGAGGTCATGTTGTAGAGGAAATTCCACGTGTTTTGAGGATAGATGCTGATTGATGGCACCTGGTAGACAGAGAAGAGAGATATCTGTCCGTAGTAGTTCGTCACGAGAGAGTTCATCATCGTGAATGACGGGCTATATGCAAAAATGAATGGATATTCCAATACAGGGGTGGTAATATTCCCGATGACTACGTCGTCTAAAATGATCAGTCCAAGGGTCGGACTCAAGTTCAGGATAACAACTAAACTCGCGTCGTGGGTATTTATGCCCCAGAAAGACACGTTCTGGAAGATGACAGGGAGAAGGAAGTAATTTTTGAAGGTCTCGATATTGGAAGAGTTGGTTTCTCCTTCAGGCGAAAACTGGTTCCACACTTGATTTTCAGAGGTTAAAGAGTCATTCACCGCGAGGTCTTGGAGACGAGTAGTTCGCTGCATCCATTTCCAAACTGTCTCTCCAATTTCGGTCTCTTTACTTCGATTATGAAACAGAGGCGTTGTGAGCTGCAATCCAGTAGGCACAACGATATAGCCCATGCTATTGGTGACGTTTTGCGGCTGAAAACGACAGTTTTCAAAGTACAGAGAGAAAACATTTGAGAAAATAAACGGATCAGATTCTTCTACAGAATCGGCGATAAAATCCGTATTGCTGATGTGGATAATTTCGTAAAGAGGGAAATATTCCGCCGATAAGGCTGCAGTGTTCTCAATCCTCACGATTGAACCGCTGGACACGAAATAATTCCCAGCGAATTGTGAATTTTCCAAGATGAAGCTCATCTGAGATCCAACAAAATAGAAGAGATTGGAGTAATTTGTAACTATGTTTCTTTCGAAGGTCATTTCAGAAAAGAACATGCCTCCGTACGATGAGGAGAACAATGTTGAGTAGCTAGAAATTATTGAGTCTGTGATCTTCAAATTTACGAACGAGGCTGAAATTTCGTAGTAAGTTAATAGGAAATTCGTTACATTCGAGTCTGGCGTAGGAATCTCTTTAGTTATCAACGAAACAAGTTCAGCGTCTACAAAGGTTGAGTCAGTCAACTCCAAGTTCGTGAATCTAGCGCTAACGTCATAAGGATATTCTTGGTTCAGTCCGCCTTCTTTCATAATTGCTGCAGTAGGAGTGAATCTCCGAACTAAAAAGAACAGACTCCCAACATCAAGCGTTCTGTTGACCGACACGAACGATCGAAAGTGAGGACATTCGGCGTTGTTCAAAGTCGTTTGATTAGAAGAGAATTGGTTTAATGTGAACTCAAGTAAAAATTGTGCTCCGAACAGCCTCGTGCAAGGAAGCAAGTTGTCATAAAACATGATATTTTCCATGTGTGTGTATGACGGTGTTACGGAGGTCGTGAAAAATAAAGCTAGACCCGTCCAAAAATTTAGCCCGGTGATCGTTATTTTTTGAATTGTGAGGTTGTGAGCGTTTTCCAATTGCGAGAGTTCTATTTCTGTGACAGCTTGCGGAAGAATTATGCTTGGACTCGTTTGATAGAAGTTAACTAGCATCTCTTCCAAGGTAAAGTGGGTCGCAACAATGTGGAATTGAGGGATAAACGCCTGAGAGAACAGTCTACTGACTTGCACTTGTGAGTCACGAGTAGTAGAAAGGTCCTTGGGAATCTCGGCAAGCAGGTTGATAGTCCCGAAGCTTTGGCCATAGTCTGAAGAAGAGTCGTTAGGAAGCAGATAAATGGAAATATCTGAAAGGGAAATTGAGGAAGTCATGGAAGTTAAAAAAACACCTTGAGAGTTTTTGTTCTCTCTCGCTTGTTGAAAGAACTGTAAGCTAAAGTTGTTCACATTGACATTCGTAAAATCATCAATGGAGATCAGTGACCATGAACGATTCGCCAGGATCGAACCACAAGTGCTCGTCAATATGAATGATGAATCTGAAGATCTTGTCTTGGCCAAGACGACGGGTTGTAAAGACTGTGAATTATTCAGCGAGTTCGCTGATAATGTCAGATTTTCAAATTGGATCGATAAAAACCCATCGAATGTGATCGATCCAGCATTCGATGTCTGATTTGACTGGGATAATATCTGGGGATATAGCGTCCAGCAGTATTCAGGGAAGGTGTAGTTAGTTTCTTGCTGTTGAAGCAAGGGAATCGAAAACGGATCTTGAAGTTTTGAGGAGATTGGAGGATTCGAATCATCGAGGAGCCCTATGACGGTGAGGCTTTGGGTAGGATCGCCTGTTAATGTCAAGTGAGAGCTCAGCGGGTAATGCTTGAGGGTTTTTGCGATGTAGAGTGTAATGTTGGCTTTATTGCCTCCGTTAATGTAGGTTTGAATGCCAGATAGGGCATTATCGAGAGTTGTAAACGGAGAAGTTTCAGTTCCCAGAGGAGTTGATAGGAAAGAGTTATTGAGATAGAATACCTGTGCTTGTAGTGGCACAAGAAGAACGCTAGTGATGAATATTATAATGATCGTGGAGGAAATCGTCCTGAGCATTTTGAACACTTCTTGAATTAATTTGGATGATACAACTTGAGTTAATTTTTACTCAAGCACGTAAATTTTGATTACCAGATCAAGAGCTATTTGAGAGGTTAAAAGGTAGTCTCGTTCTTGAGTGAGCTGAGCTTTCAGTACAAGGGAGATCAAAGAAAGAAGCTTAAGAGCTATTTTAGATGAGTTCTTTAATATTATTAGCATTATTATTTGAAAACCAGTATTTAACTCTGAATATTGGAGTAGAATTGAAGTAGGTTTGTTTTTAGAGGGATAGTGTAGAAGAAGATCAATACCCAGTTGATAACAGTAAATTTTTTTTTTCAGTTAATAAGGAAAATGAAGGTAATGCTCGAAAAATAGGAGAAAAATCGTTACACTTGGTTTTAGTCAGCTGAGAACTGGAAATTTTAAAGAGCGCAATCATGTACTTCGAGTCCTCTTGTACAAAGCATGGAATAAGAAGCAATTAAGCATTTTAAGTGAATTGTTTTGAAAATTCTTTGGAAATTCTCATAGATTTCAGCATCTTCACAGGCTGAATTGGTATGGGTTCGTTCCGCAAAGTTTCAAAATAAGATGGATCGTATGGGTAGGTGAATGATATCTCCAGCAGTGGATTGGTCTACATCAGTTTATCAGTGGATTAGTCGACATCAGTTAATGTCGATTATTGAAATTTAGACTGAAAATGTCATAATAGCTCATTTTCGTTTAAATTTTTGGCCTTCTCGGTCTAATGGAGACTAAGGTGTATAAGTTTTACGACTTGTGCCATGAGTATGGAATGGCAAATTTCAATTTTGAACTCAATAGAGTTGAGAAAATTTGAAACGTTGATGCACTTTCAAATGAACTCTCCATGTTCAAAGGCTTTGAAAAGGTTAGCAACAGTTCAGGAAGCACGCTCGATTGGATTGCGTTTTCTTCTGACTGTTCCTCACTTAAAGTTATTATAATTTTTGACTTATAAGAGGAAAATCATCGGTTACGATACAATGTAATATGAACGATCCGAGAACACAAAAAAGTTGGTTTATGACCAGAAATGAGGTCTTTTGGATTGTTATACTTGATTATTATCGAACTCTATAATTTTTGCGATCGAACTCTACCGTGACAAATTTGGATAAACTCAACCAAATGATCAATGCGTACTGACGCACCAAACCGCATAATGTTTATGGTAGGCAAGTTGCTCGTCATCAAAATTGCAAAACTGACTGGTAGTCTCACACTATTCACTAGAGCAAGGTTAAATAACTCGAAACTCAGATTGTTTAAAATAATCAAATCAAAAAAAAAAAATCTTATTATATGGGACTCTCATTCCTTTCAAAAAAATCCTTCAGCACTTGGTCGCTGAAAAATATTCAAAAAGTACACGAAGCGGAACAAAGACGAGATGCAGAAATACAAAGACAAAAAGAAATAGCCAAAAAATTACAAGAAGAGCGAGCCTTGGAAGAAATAAAAATGTGCCAGGTAAAAGCTGGATTTCTGCCTAATTCAGTACTCGATAGATTGGACTGGATGTATGAACCTACTCCTACTAAGGAGACTCATCCTCTCAAGCAAATTCCCGATTCTTCAATGCAATACAGATCAACTGCGAATGCTGAGCCTCTTCACCCATTGTTCGCAAGCAGATTCGCTTGCTCGGTCTCTCAAGTTAAAGAAAACTCAATTTCTTTAATGATGCAAAATGAAGTTAATATTAAGCAAGAAATGAGAATCCAGAGACATGAAAAGGATCGAAAAGAAAAGAAGAAAGCGAAAAAAAAAGAGAAAAGAGAAAAGAAAGAAAAAGATAAAAGAAAGAAGGAAAGGTCGAGGTCTGAGCGGAAACGAGAAAAAGAGAGAGAGTATTCACGGTCGAGGTCCGCCTCGAGAAGTCGCCGTAAAAAAGAAAAGAAGGAACTGAAAGACAAAAAACAAAGAAAAGAATTCCGGAAATCAAGGGTTGAGTCTAGAAGCAAATCGAGAAGCAGGTCTCCTCCAAGTGAGCAGTTTTGCAAGTTGGAGAAGAATTTAGAGGCTCTCAAAATTACTTCGATCACTAGTCCATCACTTGCGAATAATCAACAAGTTGTTGCGAACCTAGAAAAATTTGAATCTATACAAGTGAAGTTTGATAGACTTGAAATTTAATTGCAAGCTTGCATCATGAAATTCTTAATCGAAAGAATCATTCAGACTTTATTTGCTAAACAATTTATCTGAAACAGTACTCATCTGAGCAGCTACGTTTAACTTTGTAACTTTTTCCTTTAGTAATACTCAATGAAAAGCACAAGCTTTGAGAGAGAAAACATAAAGCTTGGAGAAAATTCATTAAAAGCTTATTAGTTAAATGCTTCCCTCTAATTTGGTTCCGTCTGCATTTTTTCGGTTGTATATATAACTGGATGGCATATTACCGAGAATAATTATATGAACCATTAACGTTCAACCTAATTTGGGCCAAATTACTTCCCAAATCATTTTCAAGAACACGCAGACTTTTATACTTATTATCTAACAATCAACGCATTACTCCTCATCTCAGCTATCAATAATACTTTCTCAAAATAGGCTAGAGTCAATCATATGATATTTTTCTAATGCGCTATCTAAAACGATATCAGGGAGCATCGCTCTCAACAATTCAAAATCGAACAATCCTCGTTTCTTGTCAGCGAACTTTTTCAAGTAATCAGAGTAGAAATCCTTGTGCGTTTTCCAAATCGCAGAGGCTGAAAACCCTTCGTTCCCTCTAAATTTACTCTTATTCATGCTCATGGTCGCTGAGGGAATTTCTTGAATCTTTATCTTATTCTTCCTCTCAAGCGATTTCATAAAATCTTTGGTTCTATTCACACCTTGCTTAACGATCAACTCGAAGCTACCACGTGAAAAATGCAGCTCAAGCTCAGTCGAATTGATGAGCTTCTGCTCTAGCTCAGAAGACGTCGAGAACTGCAATTCTGTCACCAACGATTTTATGAAGTTTTGCAGGAGAGGAACAGCGATTTTGATTTGCAAATTTTTGCAAACGAGGTCAATATCTTCATTGCGGATATGTTCAACGTAGTCCTGTTTAAGTTGCTTTTGGAGGTAATCAGCAACTAAGTCTCTCACTGTTTGGCTGGCTTGAAAAGCGAATTTTATTTTTCGGCAGAGATATACAAAATTATTGAGAGGGTTGTTGGTGAACTTCTCGTCTGTGGTGGGTTTGGCATGGTTTCTGTAAGCTGATAGCTTCAAGAAATAAAACACATCTATGATAATGCAGATGAAAATGAAGAAGGGCCCTCCTAGCAGCCAGAAAATCAAGTTGCCGATTTTCCATCCAATTCCGTAGCTGTGGGCGGTAGCTATGCGAGTGAACTGTCTGAGATAGGCGAGTCGTGAGGAGAATAGCTCCCAGAATAAGAAAATCGGAAGCTTCACGCATAAACTCACGAGATAGTTTATGAAATCCCAAATGTAGTACGCCCCTCGGAAATCGATCTTTAAAAGGGCGAACACTCCAAAGGCAGCGTTTATTAAGTTAAGAGGAGGAGGGTTAGCAACCAAATATCCAAACCTGTGTCTTGCATGGAACGCCTTCGTGTATTTTCTACCATATCGGAGCTGACTTAGCATGTAATTAACCTCACCATCCATGCGATACTTATCGAATATGAAGTTGAGCTGAGCGATGAAGAAGTTAATCAGCATCACCGAACTAATCGCATTATGGATAATCAGCAAAATTTTCTCAAGAACGCTTTCCATTTCATTAGTATAACTGTCATAAAAGTCGAAGTTTCCCAGGAACGAACTGAATAATGTCACCAGAGCTTCTCCGTAAGTCCCGTAACTAGCACCGTTCTCGTCACCAAAGAAAAGCATAAAGATCATCGTCGCCACCAGCATATAGATCATAAACACGATAACGAAATCGTAGACTTTGTTGGCCATTTCGATGATCGTTGAGAGCAGCGGCGAGAATTTCTCAAACATCTGACTCAAGTATAAGATTCTAATACATTGCAAGACGATCTCAATCGAGATAATATATCTCAAGTACCACAGAATCACATTGGATGAGGCGTATGTCGGGAAGATACCTGGGATAAAGACGATTCCATACAATCCGATCATCAGATCGAGCAAAATCCATCGGTCGTAGAAAAAATCGATTTTATTTGCTATTGAGAACACGACTCCAAATATCGTTTGGAGGATTAAGCTGCTATGAATCAGGATAACGAGAATATAATTAGCTGTTCCTACGAAGCCGCGATATCCGCTGGTTAAGGTGTCGTTTCTGTTATCTGAAGTTTTTTTGTTGTACTCCGAGAAGACGTATATGTTTAGAATAACCAAGTAGATCAGCATTGTAAGGGAGAAAAAGAACTCTTTCTGAAAGAGCAAGCTGACGGAATTTTTCGTCTTGAAGTATTGGAAATCGTAAACAAATTGTTCATCTGGTTTAAATTTTAGAATTTTCGTGAGGTAGTTCTGGCCGTCATGCTTTCTATGATCCAGGAGATTCGTATGCTCCAAGAACACTATCCGAGACATTTTATTCAAGTCTCCAAAAGAGCCTTCTTTCATCCCACGCCATGTACTATCTAGAGTCTCTCCTACTTTTGGGTTCAGAAGACTTCGGAGCTTTTTCCTCTCACTTATAATGTCGAAGATGTTCCTATTAAAGTTATCTTCTTCAAAGTATAGCAGCGATTCATGTCCATTCAATTTGCTTTGGATTTCTTTCGCTAATTCCAGAAGCTCAAGTCTGAGGTCTTCAATCCTTTTGATTTTGTATGGGAACACTGACCTGCTCACAGTAAAGAATTCAAACGCGAGTACAACAGCCAGCAGCGGGTTCGTTGAATAAAAAAGAGCAGCGCTCTTTTTCGCTTTTCTTGTCTCAGTCAGCGTTTCAAAGTATTCAAGAATGACATCGAAGAATTCAAAACTGAAGAACTCTGGAGTCAGGAAATTAATAAAGAAAATCGCAACTAAAACTCCTTTAGGGTCGTCCAGCGCAGCGAATATGTGGTCTCTGGCTCGTTTGAGCCGAGATATAATCCCAAAGGTGACGAGGTTGTCTTTGAAGCACATTAATAAGAAATTGTAAGCTTTTCTTTTGAAAGCTTCGTTGAGGACGGTCCCATTTATCATTTTCGTACTGAAATTCACTCTCTCAACAGCAATTTCATCCAGACCGGTCCTCAGCCATATTTTGAATTGGAGTCTCTGGAGTGCAGGCTCCAAAGTCCAAAGAAAGAGCTCTTCGAGTAGGTCAGTGAGGTTACTATGTCGCTGTACGCAATGATTAAAAATTTGGACGGTTATATATTGATCGCCAAAAACTGGAGAGACTCTGAGCCGAGATTCAGCAATAGACTCATCATGATTTGATGAAAGCCTCTCTATCCTCGTGATTAGAAATTTCAGGCTTTTAAACATTCTGGCTTCAATGATTTTAGTAAGTAGCTCTTCCGTTACTTCAACGGAATAGCGTCTAAATAACTCGATTAATACATCATCATCGAGTATCTCTATCGCTGAAGAGACTATTTGCTTATTGAGTTCGAGTTCAGTGTCCTTCACATGAATGTCTTTCAAAGCGCGGGCGTCTCCAGAGAAAATCCTTTCAATCGATTGGCAATATTTCAATGTTTTTGCTTGAGGCAGCTCGAGCAAGGCTTTGATCACTTTTGGCCTCTCCAAGTGTATTGAAAACCAAAGTGCAACCATTATTCGATGGTCTGCAAGGTCTTTGTTCAACAGTGATTTGATGTAGGTTGACAAATCAGTGATTGTATTAGAAGCAGAAACGAAATAGTGGCTGCTGTCCTTGTTCACTGCTACTGAAGTGATGTCTGCTCGAAGAAGAGTCTCGAATGAGTCCTTAACAATGGGAGTCATAGGCTTTTTGAGGTGTGCTGCTGTAACGGCCATTTTCTTTGTGCTGCTCTCGAAGATTCCAGTCTGCTCGGCTTCATGGACTCGATTTTTGTTCCAGAAGTTTGGGTTGGATATATCTGACAGGCTGGCCATCTGGCGTTGCTTAGAGTCCACTTCCTGGGCATTAGCCGCATGGTTCCTGACGAGGTTGATGATGCTCATCGCAGTAGTTTCAGAACGTTGAAAAATAGTGTTAAAATTAGCGTCTGATTTTTTGAAATTAAAAGCGTTGTTGAAACCTTCATTCAAATGAGATATCATCTCGATGAAACCTCGTTTCGAGTCGATCCAAACAGATAAAGATGTGAATCGTCTGATCAGTTGCTAGTCGACAAAAGATCTTTAGCATTTTAGATCAGTGAATGTGACTTGTCGAATTCATGACATCTATAATAAATGAGTTTAAGTCTCAATTTCGGCTGTGATCGATGATCGATTAAAACAGCGATTCTTAAAATTTTTGTTAGAGTGAATAAGTTCCGATTTGCCTGCATTTATTGGAAAGAATCTTGAAAAATTATTTGCATTGTATCATAATTTGTGACTATGACTTTTGCTGCGGAGCAAAATCAGTTTACTTATGTATTTCTCATTGTTGAATAAGTAAGAAACGTTATTCTCTGTAATCATAAAAAATGTACCATCAAACCTTTCCTTCGAGAGGAGTAGAGATCTATATGTATCAATCTTAGGATGTTGCTATGAACACTATTCTTCGTTTTCGGTTCTTTAAGTAAGATTGACTCTTAAACTTTATCACATAGAGCATAAAAGACCAGTATTTTCTGAGCAAAACACCTCGACATAATCCTGTCAAACTATGAAGTGATTCACTCTTAGATTTTCTCAATTAATCCAAGGTTGACTTTCTCTCGTCGAAAGAAAGCAGAATCAAATATAATTTAAGTCTAATAATAAATTATAGAAATGCCCTATCAAATTCTCAGAAATCCATGCGTTTTTTAAAAAAAGGTAGGAATTTTTTGCCTTTAACAAATTTCGGAATTCCTTGTCGAGCGAGGAGAGCCTGAAGACCAGTCTAAGATTATATTACTACATAGCTATGGAGAATTTATTTCAGTCATGATATGACTCTTTGGTTACCTAAAACCCACTAACAGTATTTAATGTGAATTAATTAAAACACACGATCACGTGGAAAAACTATAAGCTTTACAGATGAAGAGGAGAAAAGCATTCTGAAATGGATAAAATAAATTACGATACCTGATTTATAGTGACATTATCAGGCTATTCTACATACCTATCAGTCTGATAGACATAGTGGCTGATGATAGAAACTTCTTTCTCGATGAATGGATCACAAATATTACAGATTTTAAGGATCTCATCCTGAGGAACACACCATTAGGAGTTAACTTCGAGACTTTGTCGAGAGAGGCGCAAAAATTTCATATTTTGAAAATATATTTCTTCTTAGTCGGTTGTTAACTTTGAACCAAATAAAATAAAACATTGATTGGGTTTTTGACTAATTGAGAAATTTTAACTCGGACAATAGACAATGAAGAACGTAATGCGGTTTCATTCTGATTTGTTCTCATATTCAGAGTTCGAAAATCTAAAGTAATTATAGACTATAGAGCCCCCTTTCAGAGACACCTACATAGAAACGCAATTAGATCAATTACGTTTCCTTTTGAATGCTAGATATTGTTTGAATTCTCCTAACACTCCGGCTATAAAGAGCAAACTCGCCATTTTCACGAAAACTATGAGTGCTTCCTGATTCCTAAGCACCCGTTAATGCGCTTGGGTTTTTGTTTAATGAGCAGAGGTTCCAAAAACAATTTAATGAAAAAACCTTGCTGAAAATTTTCGGGAACACTGAAATAAATTTGTTAGTTTTGTTCGTTTATTTTCCGCTCAACTTTCTTTCAGTAAAATGTAAAAAAATTTTTATTCGCATCCAAATGACTCTAAATTAGAATTTAGTAATAGTGTCTCAGCTTCTTAAACAACGAGTTTGGACTTTATAATTAATTTACTTGCGTCTAACAAACTGAAATATTTAAAGTAGCCCATTTCTAAAGGTACATCGAAGATGGAAACTGCCACTTGCCCAATCATCAATCAGGAAAGCGCACCACTCTTAAACATGTTCCAGCAGCTCAATTTAGCGAAATTACACACCGCTCAGAAGATCCAACAAACTCTCACGCAACAAACTCTCACGCAACAACCTCCACTTTCGTCGAGCCAGCTTCTATTCGCTCAGCTCTTAGCGAATAACCAAACGATCGATGGTAAGATTGCGGTGGACCCAATGTTCCTCCAAAATCTAATGACCCAAAACGAAATGATGAAGCTTCAAATGAATTCTTTGATTGCCCAAAGAGAGAAGCTTATGAGCTGCATCAGACAGCACAGATACAACCAGTTGAACCTTAGCGGGAAACAAAATACACCAAAAATGGAAAAGACTGATAGTGAGAAAAAGAAAAGATTCCGAAGAGCAGCAAAGAGTATTGCCCGGATGTTCGAGTGTCCTGCTGAGAAATGTTACAAATCCTATGGATCGGAAGGCTCTCTTCATCAGCATATCCGACTAAAACACCCAGAGTTCGATCTATTATCTTGGATTCAAAGTAAATTACCCACTGAACAAGACAAAACTCAAGAAATGAGCCAGGAAAATGAGTTATCTAATACCAATTCATGCTCTGAATCAAATTCGATAAATATCTCTCAACTTGTGAAGCAAGAAAGGGAAGCATTAGAATAAAAATCAGAATACTACCAATGACTTTATATTGTATTTCTTGACTAAATAAATTTTATTCAGGTTTGGCGGTCATTATCAAAGAGGTGTTTTTTGTTAAATTGCTTATAATTTTCTATGTGAGCTGCGAACCTCGCACATGCGTGTGTACTTTTTTCCTTATTTTACAAAATTTGAAGCAATTTCATTTAGAATTATCAGCCATTTTTGAGAAAATCTTAAACGAAAGCGGCATATAATGGTAGGAATCTGGAATTTAGTCTGTGTTTTCGAGCGGGACAGCGGCTGTGTGATTCGTGATGTATCACTACTGCGAGTTATTGTGCTTTGGAAAATCTTAAAGAAGACAATTTATATGTTGTACTAAATGCCCTCCCTTGAGAACAATCAGTACACTGAATTATTCAAAGGGTCTTTTTTTCTTTAATAATATTTAAATTTTAAATTGACTGAATTGGCTCTTGGAGTTTGTTCCAGATTAAAGTCACATTGAGCATCGACTTGAAGACAGCAGCATTTATGCATTGAAAGCTACTTAAAGTGAAAGATGCGTATGCATTTGCAAAAAAATCACAGGATTCAATCGGGCATTCCAGATCACCGCAAAATCCAAAATACGATGAATCTTATGGTTTTTTTGCTGTCTTCAATACCAGGGCTCGATGCTAATGCTATAGGAAATTGGAATGTAAGCCTAAGTTTTTCATTCTTTCAATCTAAACCATGTTGATGATGTTTGATGCGTTTTAGTAGTTTTTCTCGGCTGTAAAAAATATTTCAGTCCGTGCACTGACAATAATTTTTTAATTTGAGCAATTTTAATGTGTTCCTCTTAAGATAGCACCTAGCAAGAGAAATGAAAGTTTAGAAGCCGAAAACGCACATGAGGAAGTCACCAAGAACTATTTGATTGCTGAACTCTACATCTATATCATCCACGAACTATTCTATTCTTAAATAGGTCTATCATGAAAATAATCCAGGAGACTCTTTTGATGTGATATTCTCATAGCAAATAAAACCAATTTATCTTTAAAAACCCACCAATCGCGAAACTTTCATAACTTGCTAGCGGGATAGATGTACTTTATGAAGAATTATACAATAACAACTCTCAAATAGTGACTTTTCTATGCTTAGTAGAAAACCTTTTCTGCAAGATAAGAAGGTGGAACTTATTTATCGTGTGAGCTCTAGTGACTTAGATAGATAGGAGAAACAAATTTCTCAATAATGCCAAAATTTTCTTTTGTTGTGGGAAAACCATAACCTATAAGGCATCACGGCTCAACTGAACAGTTCGTTGCATAGGCTTGTGTCTCTCTCAAACCTCCTCAGTATTGCAGAGATGGAATTGTTTGGGAAATTGCAAAATTTGGTGAAATTCTTTTTCTTTCAAAGTACGCTACGCATCCAATCACATTATTTTCGTCTGATGGCTTTCATCGGTGGAACTTTTGCTCAAATGCCTCGTTTTCACAAGATTTTTTCTAACAGAATGCTGTTGGATGTTAGCAATTCTGCTGAGAAAAACGTGAAGTTTTTTTTGGTTTCAATCTGCATGATTTATCATGAAATGATAGGTAGCTGAACAAAGATGGGTCCCTAACAGAAGATTTTAGCTCAAATTTCTGGTTTAAGAGCTTGATAATGTTGCTCTCTGATATCACTACGGTTGATAAAGTTATTTAATTTAAAAGGCAGGTTTATTCCTTTTAATTAACTCGGCAGCCTTCTCCGAATTGCTGTTATAAAAAACTCAGATTGCTAATTCGCGATTAGTCCTTCTGATATCTGGTGAAAAGAGGTTTCCAAGGAGAATCTCGAGACATGTGAGGGAATATTTAGTTGATTAAATCAGGATGAAATAATTTTTCTATCGATAACTCAAAACTGCTGACTTAAGATATGACAGAAAATAGAATTATGTCTCAACAGAGGAAACTCTCTGCTTACTTCAACTGATAACGATCAATTAATACCAAAATTTTAAAAACATGAATTTCTCAACCAAGAAGAATCAGAAAAAATCATATATATATAAAAAAACATAATCGCAAAAACGAAATAGCGATTCATATCACTACCCAATTTCAAAAATGGATCCCTCGATATTCGCCTCTGTTTACTTCTTGTTTATAAGGCGCTTATATAACTCTCTTTTATTTGGAGAGAATATTTTTCTCTTCGCTTCTTCAACTTTAGAGTGCAATTCCTAATTTAATAAACCGTTAGTAAATGCCAATAATCCCATTGATTACCAAGTATTTCGAAAACTCAGTCTCGACGTCGTCCAAGTCTTTTGAAATGTCCATTTTTATTAGATCTGCATAGGTTTCCTTCGTTTTTATATAATCTGCGTTGGTATACTCCTTATGTTTCAACGTAAAGAATTTCCACGTGTCGTCATCGATCATAGTGTCCACCAAATCAGATTTCACGTCGTAATTCGGATCGCACTCCACAACCTCTACACTCGGCTTATCGTGAACATTTTGAAGTTCCGTATTTATTTTGATGGTATTTTTGATTTGTCTTGGCACTCGAGGTCGTTTAATCTCTACCTTCACTTGGTCTTCAATCTGGAACCCGATTCTATCATGCGTATAAAGCAGTTTTTTATTACGGTCTCTGTATCCTTCCATAATATGCTCACGATAAGTCTCCTTCCGAGAGCGAGAAGTGCTCTGGCCGATGGTTCTAACTGAGGCCTTTTTCTCCATACCCGTTCGTTTCCTCCTCGAGCTCGTCGGCTGCATAAACCGCGCTGTCCTTTGCGTCTCCTCAGTCCTTTCTTTCTGATAACTGATATTTCCCTTTGATGATTCGCCTCGCAGCAGAATTTTCGCCTGTGAGGCATGATCCGTCTGAGTCAATGAAGAGTTTCTATCCAGGCTAGAGTTGCTGATATCATTCGTCTCGTGATCACGAAGACTTTTAAGTCTGAGAGGAGGCAGCGAGAACTGAGCGGTTTTGCGAGGCTGAATCGGTTGGATGTCATACCCTTCGAACGAATCATCCTGTTGGCCGGCGCGTAATAAGGTTTTAAGGCGCTTTTGCTGATTGATATAAGCGGAGTCGTTTCGTTTCTTTTCCGATCTGACGACCTCATAGCCTCTTTTGTTGGCGTTTCTTAGAGCTTGTATTTGAAGGCTTAAATTTGCTGAAGGGTTAGAGTCGTCCAAATCAGCGTTTCCTTTGTCATCATCAAAAAATTCACTATTTACGTTTGGTCGATGATTTGAGGTTATAACATAGCTAAAAAAACTATCTATTGATGTCTCGTGGTCTAAACGTGCTGGCTGCCCATGCAGGATGCTAGAATTTCCTGAATATTTCCTCCTTTTGGCTTTAAAATCGCTAGAGTTGAGGTCTTGAGGTTTCATCGGAGACGCGGTGTTCGAGACGCTAGTTTTTTTAGAGGAAGGAACTAATCCGTAAATCTTAGCAACTTGGTGCATATTTATGAAACTCTTTGGAGGAGTTTGAACTTGATGAAAAGATTTTTCAGGACTGTTTTCGGGGACAATATCTCTGTATTGTTTCACTGCGTTGGGATAGTCTGCGAGTTTGGGTTCATTGGCTGCTCTGGAATGGATATTAGGAAGAATAGGTTTGATTGGTCTTATTTTGGGTGGTTGGTGTCGAAAGGGTGAGATGTCGTAAGGTTTGGAGAAAGGACTGTTGGATTTTGCTTGAATTTTCAGAGGTTTTTGGGGTTCTGGAATGATATAGTCGGTTGTGAACTCATGGAAGGTGATGTCAGGGAGAGCGACGCCCGATATATCGCTGTCATTGAGTATTGAAGAGTGGGTGTCCTTGTAAACCGGCGCGAACACTTTGCGAGCTCTCATGAATATAAATTAGTTAATTCGAACCGAAATGAATGAATTGCGATGGTTTGCATATGATAAAATGACTTAATATTTATCCTATCTGGCTTACAGTATCCAGAAGGGAAACACAAACTTAAGAGCACAGTTTGAAGGAGTTCATAATTTCCTTTGAAATTGCAAAGAAAGTTTTGGAGAATCGGGCTACTATTGCTTAAAGATCCATCCTACTGCCTCTCCTTCTTCGAATTCATTTTCCATTTTCTGACCAATACTTACTTAGTGCCTCTTGAAAGGAGTTTTTAGCGAAGGCAAGTCTGTTACCAAAAAAAACACTAATTTATTGAAACTTCAGACCAAACTTGAATGGGTTCATAAATATATCAATCGCAGCAGATTAAAAAAAAACTCATTAGTTTCGAAAGCAGGTGATTCATTAAAAAGTGTTTTATTTATGCATCTCTCTTCTTTTATAAGGAAAAGTGGGCGATTTTCTTTTAGATTTTTGTGTGTTTCTTTGAAAATAAGAGTGGATATCATAAATATTCCACACGAACCCATGCATCTTCTTGAACAATCATTTAGTTGCATTAATTAACCAATATTCAAGCATATAAATGCAGCTATCATTTATTTAAACGCATCTAAACTTATTCAAACCAATTGTACTACTACTTAACGTTTCTCTTATATAGAAGATGCCTTTTCAACTTCCCAAGTGAAATTGAATCAAGCAGTGTCTGCTGTCCATTTCACGAAATCAGTAATGACTTGCGTATGCCATCTCCTGAATTTGAACAAGCCTTGTACCCATCCAATGTGTCCACCTCCTCTCGACATAATGCAAATCAGGTTATCATTTTGCTTATGCCCGGTTATTGGCAACCCAGTATGATCGATAAACGAGTCATCATAAGAATTCATGAACAACAACGGGATTTTCACGTCAAACACTCTATTCCCACATCCAATGTTCTTGTAATAATCATTAGCGTTCTTGTACCCCAGAAGCTTGCTTGTAAAGATTTCATCGATCTCATAAGTGTTCTTTCCGTTCATTATATCTTGCACTTTCCATTTATGGTATTCTGCCTCTCTTACCACGTCATCAATTGCAGCCTGTACGATTTTCTTCAATCCTACCGTCAAGAAATTATCAACTATCGTTCCTTTGATCTTCACAGCGCCTTTTTCGAAATTAAAGGGGTTTGCGACCGTAACAGCTGCAATAAAGTCCTTTTCTTCTTTATACTTCGAAAGGTAATTCACTAACGAGTTTCCTCCGTATGAATGGCCTACGCCAATCAATTTAGCATTTGGATACTTGCTTTTCACAAATTGAATTCCGTCTCTAATGTCTTGAATCAGATCGAGATGCCTGTTTCTTGGGAGTTCAAATTTGGGCTCGTTAAAGCGAGGCATAAAGAGGACGGTGCGGAAATTTGCTCGGAGCAGTTTACAATACAAATCCTGCAGATAGTAAGCAGTTGGCTTGGACTGCAGCCCTGGTAAAATGAAGGCAATGTAATTAGGGTTGTATTTATTGCTATCTTTGTTTTTCTCAGTGATCCATTCAACATTTCCAGTTCCTCCAGTCGAAAATTGGAATGATTCACGAGTATGAACAAGCACTTCGACTTTCTCACAAGGGAATTTGTGGGATAGCCAGGATTGACCTATAGGAAAGCTGACAAATGGGAAAGGGAAGAATCTTTTGGTTTTGAGAGAGGCGGCTTGATTGACAAATGATTTGAATTTCTCGTTGGAGAAATGGATTTCGACTCCTGTCTTTTTAAAATAGCAGATTATGAGGTATGTGATAAGACCTCCAAGGAACGAGAGTAAGGTCCTCTTCAGATCGAGTGTGTCCAAAGTAAGCATTAACTGTTGCAAGTTTTATTCCTATTTTTAAAATAAATGAGATTGTTGTGAAATTTAGGAGTGAGAAGGGAGAGTTAGGGCACCACTCTTCTAAATGTTAAGAAACAGAAGTTTGAGGTTGAGGAGATTTTCAAATGAGAGTAATAGAAGTTGGTAAATGTAGCCATTTTATAAAGATCGCTTCGATTTTCGCGGTAGCTGAAAAGAATTTGATTGTGGGGCCTTAAATAGCCTTTATCGCAATGAAAGATTAAGGATGAGTTATGAGAAAAATTAGTAACGATGATAGACGGGAACTACAACATGACAGCTATGTGAAAACCGAGCAAGTGCCGAATGAATCTGCATGAAGGTGGCAAAATTAAATTTTAGCGATATAACTCTTAACAGAGTCCATCGTTTTGATAGTAGAATAAGGAATGCTTGCCGAAAAGACAAAGAGTTATATAACGAGAGTGAACTCATTTAAAATCTTTTACAATCATTGCATTTTTCGGGCTAAAATCTTAATTTCAATTTTGGAGGTTAGTTATGAACTTCTAAGCGATTACTACGACGATAACTGCTGGTTCTCTTTATGATTCATGATATGGAACGAATAAATCTCTTTCCATTTTCCCAAAGAAAATCCATTACAAAGATTGAAATTTCAAACGACACAGAGAGAAGAGGGAAAAAAAGAGAGAATTTAATCACCGTCAAATTGAATGATTCAGCTTAGGTTATTTAGTAGAAAAATAATTCAGTAGAGCAGCCGCAAACAATGCAACTATTGATAAAATGTTCATTGAACGCTCAAAGTAAATATATATGAACCTTTCACGGTTCAACAGCAGACATATATCATATAGCCATTTGCAAGCAATATTTATGAAGGCCCTCATTTTCATACTAAATAAAAATCATATACAAGCTCTTCAGACATTAATCCTACTAATAAAGATAATTCAGGAAAAAAACTTTATTTTTCAGTGTTCAAGGTAGATGCTTTCCTATTCGAAAATAATTCTTTGCAACTCTCCAGAAAAATAAATCTTACATTGCTTCGAAGCTAAATTCCGGGTATCTAGCGTCTGCCGCGAATGATAAGAGCATAGAATCTGATTTCGTTGCCTGCGAGATACTTCTTCTGGTAAACATCTATATTTTAAATTTAGCAATGCGAAATGAATTCTCTATCCTACCGGATCAAAATAAGTGAGATCCGTGGTGCCTTTAAGTCCCAACGAAAAAGGCGGAGGCACTTCTCTCTTCGCAAGTTTCTCCCAGTCAATACCGTTAAAAAATTCGTGCTTTTTGATCTCATCAGGATCCGAAACTCTCTCTTTCGGCTGCATAAACATGTTATTTTTCGCTAGTACGAGCCAATCAATGTACGTTTTTATTAAGGAGCAATTTTAAAAGCGAAATAACTGTCGGCGAAAATATTGAAGGCATTTCTGGTTCTTTCTATTCAATGATGAGAAATGGAAAAGATGAAGGGCTAGTCGCAACCAAAACAAAATACCTCCACTGTATTGATAAGCATTATTCTTTGGTCTTTATTAAAGAAAGGCGGGAGCCCCCATAACATTTCATAAATCAAAACGCCAAAACTCCAAAAATCCGCGGCTTTATCATAATCATTTCCCAAGATCATCTCAGGCGCGATATACTCAGGAGACCCACAGACAGTTCCAGTCTTAACTCCATCTAATATGCTGTCAGGGGTCTGAATACTCACACTTTCAATTACCTTTGATCCCTAACTTTGAGAGTCCGAAATCCGTGATTTTTATATGACCATCCTTGTCTAGTAGAATATTTTCCAGCTTTAAATCTCTAATAACGAACGTCATGAGCACTGCCTTCTTCTAACAACACTTACCGATAAACAATCCCTTGCGAATGCATGTATTCCAACGCAAGAAGAATCTCAGCAGCAAAAAATTTGACTCTATCTTCTGTAAATCTGCCATCTTTTGCTTTTCGCATGTGAGTAAAAAGCTCACCTGATAAAATCATTGGGTAAATTCAACAGGCGCTGGTTGTGGGTACCTCCTTCTGCAAATTCCATGACAAAGAATAGTTTTTCTTTAGTCTGGCAAGCTTGATGGAGTTTCACAACAAAAGGGCAATCCAGCTTCTCAAGTACGCTTCTTTCCATTCGGGTTTGTGGTATCAAGTTGCGACGTTCGATTACATTTTTTTGAAGGACTTTCGTAGCGTAAAGTTTCTCTTTTGATGGGTTGGTTATCGAAAGAACTACAGATATTCAATTTACGGGTCTTCTTGTCCCTGACGAGATATACTCTGCCGAATGATCCTTCGCCGATTATCTAAATTGTTACAATTAAGGTCTTTTGCTGAAAAATCGAAGGAAGATGTACCCTCAAGAAATCATAAGTCAGGAATATGTTTCTCATTTCTTTGCTCACAGAGCCCATTTTCTCTTCATCTGGTCTAGTTTTGGTACAGAACTGAGAAGCACCCATTTTCAGCCGATTCAGTGATCTTTGAGCGTTCTGAAGTACTTTGATAAATTAATTTATTAACGAGTTTGTCAATCTCTTTAGCCTCTAGTCGTTTTACTCTGAATTTTTCTGATGTTTTTCCAAAAGCTACTCTTGCTACTATTGATTTCTATCCGGTAATTCTCAGAACTTTTCTTGCGCGAACAGCGATGAGGCTTGAAAAGTTGGTTCAATTTAACCACAAGTGATACATTTGTATCTCAAACTATCTTCGTTAAATAATTATTGATTCAAGAGGATACAATTTCAATCTTTTTTTTTTTTGGTTCTGAAATTACTAATACAGAACTAATCAAGTCGTCCAACTAGAGTGGACAACTGTCGCATAGTTAATATCGAGATTTATTGTTGTGTCCGCTAATTCGAAATAAGAATTTCTAACTTACAACCCATAGAGAGATAGGATATAAATTCTATGTAGCTTACCAGTCCTCATCTTCAATATCTTCTGAAGTTGCAATTATCTTCATAAAGCAGTTACTCTTTAACGCTGCAACTCTTTCTTTCGTAAGATCTGGGTTTCTGCGAATACCAAAGGTGCTCAGATTCCAAGTCAAGCTATTTGCTAGCGCCACAAGGCCTTTGTAAGTAACCTCATTGTATACGAGCTGAATTTCTTGGAGTTGAGTCCAAGTCGTGTTTTTCGAAAGAGCAATCGCTCCTTCATTGTCAATAGGGTTGTTTTGAAAATGCAGAAGACGAAGTTTTTTCCAGGCACCATTCTTAGCAAGTCCCACTGCACCGGCTTTCCCTATCTGATTTCCCTGTAGATACAGTTGGGTGAGATTGACCCAAGATTCGTTCAACCCCAAGCCGATGGCTACTTCATCTCCTATATAATTGGACGAAAGGGTTAGCTTTTCTAAGTTTACCCATACATCATTTCTTCCCAATGCTATAGCGCCTGCTTTTCCAATTGAATTTTTCGTCAATTGCAAAATCCTGAGATTTGTCCAAGTTTTATTCTGAGCAATGGCGATAGCCCCTTCTTGTCCAATTGCATTCTGAGTGAGCAGCAGTTCTTCCAGCTTGTTCCACGTTGTATTGTTTCCGATCGCTTTGGCGCCTTCATCATCGATTCTGTTTTTTTCTAAATCTAAAACTACGAGATTGGCCCAAGTTTCGTTACGTCCTATAGCCGCAGCCCCAATACTTCCGATTGAATTGTTCGAGAGTGAAAGGACCTGCAGATTTTTCCAAGCCGTATTGTTGCCTAGTGCCACAGCCCCTTCATCACCAATTTCGTTGTCCTCTAAGATCAAGCGTTGGAGACTTCTCCATGAGCTATTATGACCAATCCTAATCGTTCCTTCGTTTCTGATTCTATTTTTTTCCAAATGTAGCCCCTCTAGCTTCGGATTCTCTAGACTTCCGATAGTCGCAGCGCCTCTAGGACCTATCTCATTTAATGCGAGAGAGAGAACGGTCAAATTTTTCCACTCCTTATTACCAAGTATCGATTGAATCCCGTCATCTCCAATCTCATTCTGATCGAGGTACAACTCTTCCATCTCAGGGTAGCTCGGATTCTCTGCAAGAAAACCTACTTCTACATCGTCAATTTTGGTTAATCGTAACGAAAGCTTTTTTAGTTTTGTCCAAACAGTATTTCTGCCGAGAGGCGTAGTTACGAAACTTCTGATCGGATTTTCATATAAGTAAAGCACTTCTAAATTCGTCCAGGCTTTATTTCTACATAATGCTTCGGCTCCATATTCTGAAATGTCATTGCAGTTTAATTCTAACCTTTTCAACTTTTTCCACACAGTATTACTTCCGAGAGCTTTAGCACCATCATCTCCGATATTGTTGGTATGCAAAATCAGCGTTTCCAAATTGATCCACGTTTCATTCGAGGCAATACCATGCACGCCCTCATCGCCAATCTCACTCTTTGATAAGTCAAGAATTTTAAGGTTGATCCAACTTGTATTAGCACTTATCAACGATGCAATGGTATCATTCACCCCTTGACCTGAGAGGACTACATCTGTTATTTTCTTTGGAGAATGATAATTCAAATATTGGAATACTTCAGCCCAATTTTGTCCAATGAAATCAAGCTGTTCTAAATTACTCCAGGTCGAATTTTGAAATATCGCCAAAATGCCTCTCTTTCCAATGTCACCTTGCGGTAATCTCAGTATTCTGAGATTTTTCCATGTCTTATTTTTTCCGAGGGCAATGGCTCCTTTGTCTTCTACTACATTATTCAAAAGCTCCAACTCTTCGAGGTTTACCCAAGAAATGTTCTTGGCAAGACCAATTACACCTGAACACTCGATATAAGTGCTCGAGAGATCTAAGTACTTTAAGGCCTTCCAGGAAGTGTTCATTCCCAGAGAAATCGCGCCTGCGTCTCCGATATCATTCATATAGAGGAACAACTTCTCTAGCTTTGTCCAGGTGCTATTCTTTGATAACTCCGTTACTCCTTCATCACTAAGATAATTTTCAGACAGATCCAGCTTCACGAGCTGCCTCCAAACCTCGTTTTTCGCAATAGCTCCAGCTCCTTTGTCTCCGATACGGTTATTGAAAAGTATCAGCGATTTTAAGTTGGTCCAGGTCTTGTTAGCTGCTAAGGCAATCGCGCCCTCATCACCAATCTTGTTGCTACCTAAAGATAGCAAGGTAAGGTTGAACCAGTCGTTATTTTGAGCAATAGCTACTGTTCCTAGCTCCCCTAATTGATTCTGATACAGCCAAAGCTCACTCAAATCAGTAGTGGCTGCGTTCTTCGCAATCATGCTGCCTATTGCATGACTCGTTTTGTTCTTCGCAAACGCTATTTTAGTGAGACTCCAGGCTTTATTGTTCATTATCTCCAAAACCCCTCGGTCAGTGATCTCATTCTTTCTCAAATCCAAATCTTCCAATTTAGTCATGATGGTATTTCTTCCGATCGCAATCGCCCCTGGGTCACTGATGTTATTCTCGTACAAATGAAGTTTTTTCAGGTTAATCCAATTCGTACTGCAGCCAATAGCGATGGCCCCTCTATTTCCAAATTCGTTCTGAGGCAGTAAAAGCGTTTCTAAGCTAACAAATGCTGGATTTTGGCTTAAAGCGATCACTACTTGATCGCCGATGCGATTATCTGAAAAATCAAGGAATCTTAGATTTTTCCAAGTGACTTGATTTCCAAAGACAAAAGGAGCTCGGTCACGCAAAATGTTCTTTTCTAAGCTCAGTTTGGTGAGACTCCAACTTTTGTTGCTTTCTATGGCTACAGCGCCTCGTGGACTAATAAAGTTCTTGTCGAGTAAGAGCACTTTCAATTTTTTCCAAGCCATATTGCGACCTAATTCGATTGCGGCTCTGTCTTCAATCCCATTGGAGGATAGTAAAAGCGCTTTGATACTGATCCAAGTGGTATTTTTGACCACGGGAATGGCTCCTTCATCAGTAATACCATTATTACACAAACTGAGGAGGGTAAGTTTTTTCCAGCATGTATTGTTTCCAATGGCGGCTGCTCCTGTATCTCCAATTTTATTTCCATCCAAATTAAGCTCTTCAAGGTTGGTCCAAGTTGTATTAGCTGCTAT
>ENA-UOTX01000825-UOTX01000825.1-compost-metagenome-genome-assembly--contig:-NODE-825-length-29160-cov-7.691572_pt1 | contig 29160 bp, 18 predicted proteins | sample MGYA00238143_ERZ746982 | MGnify/ENA primary metagenome ERZ746982 (study PRJEB28758, sample SAMN06268862) | compost metagenome | isolation source: single cell | place: USA: California, Emeryville, Joint... | reverse complement strand
GAAATAATCTTTTCTATTCTCCAACTGGTGAAGTCGTTTACCACACCGCAGCTGTTGGTATCGTTCTGAATCAAAAAGCAAACACTCAAAGGTTCTTCTTCGAGCATCAAGACGATATTCGCTGCCTTGCAGTGCACCAAAACCTCGTTGCAACTGGAGAAATTGGACCAAAGCCACTCATCGCAGTCTGGGACAGTACGACCATGGAAACGAAAGCCATCATAGAAGGCACACTAAAGAAAGGAATTGCCCATGTCTGCTTCTCGAATGACGGGAAAAAACTCGCTGCCACTGATATGTCAGATGATCACTGTGTCGCTGTGTATGATCTAGTTGAATTGATGAATCCAAATCCCACCAAGAAAAAGGGAGCCACTCCACCCGGACTGATCGCAACCGGAAAAGGCCCAAGAGGAAATGTGCTGGCTCTAAAATTTGATCCAACCGACCAGACACTTGTGGCTGCCGGAGTCAAAGAATTGAATGTAATCTCCTTCGCAGGAGGCACTGTGAAATGTGCTCCAGCTACAGGTATGGGCAAAAACAGTCAATCACTCCTTTGTATTGGATTTATCGATCAAACTATCGTGACGGGCGCTTTTGATGGCAACCTGCTCGTATGGAAAGGAAAAACTCTCTCAAACACAATCAAGGCTCACGCTGGCAAAGTCGCTGCCATGGTCACCCGAAAGGCTGGAAAGGGTATCATCAGTGGAGGCATTGACGGTCTGGTGATCGTTTGGGATCAGACTCTCAAACAAATTCAAAAATTTGACATTAAACAGACTTCGATTGGCTCCTTGAATCCTAAGATCAACGCTCTCTGTGACGATGCTAAAGGCAACCTCCTCATTGGTACTAGAGGAAGCGAAATCATTGAAGTCATTAACAATACTCCAAAGGTGTTGATGCGAGGACATTGGGAGAATGAACTCTGGGGACTTGCCACTCATCCTTCTAAACTCGAATACATCACAATTGGTGAAGAAGGATTACTTGCGGCCTGGGATATCTCTAAAAGAACACAGAGAGTCGCCAAGAAGATCGAATACCCTGGAAAAGTCGCGGCATTCTCTCCTGATGCTAAGTTTTTGGCCGTTGGTTGCAAAAATGGATTTGTTCTGATCGTCGACCCAAAATCTCTGAACGTCCTCAATACTCTCAAGGATAGAAATAAAGAAATCTCGGAGTTGAAGTTTTCTCCAAATGGTGAATTCCTTGCTGCTGGAGCTCATGATGCTGAGATATTCCTCTACAGCGTCAGCCAGAATTTCAAGTTACAAAAGAAGCTGCGAGGACACCATTCGACAATCACTCACTTTGACTTTTCCACAGACAGTGAAGTTCTACACTCGAATTGCACATCTTACGAACTTCTGTACTTCAATACAAGAGACGGCAAACGAGACCCATCTGGTGCTTCGAAAAATAAAAATGAAAAATGGGCCACTCTTACGTTGGTCATCTCCTGGTTTACACAAGGAATTTGGCCTCCTTGCTCAGACGGTACAGATATAAACGCGACAGATAGACATCCAAGAGACCCTATTCTTGCAACTGCTGACGATTTTTCTAAAGTCAAGCTCTTCAAGTATCCAGTTGCTCAGGAAAGAGCGAGCTACGTCAAATACGTAGGCCATTCTTCCCATGTAACAAATTGTAGATGGTCTGGAATGGGAGGACAGTATTTGATCACGACCGGAGGAAATGATAAAGGTATTTTCCAATGGAAGTACACTTTTGACAAAGCCGCACAAGAAGACGCAGCCACTCAGAAGGAATTGATTGACGAAGAGGCGTTGCAAGAGGATTTTGGAGGCGGACTGTTCCAACATGAAGAGATTGAAGGGGGTGACCAAATGTTGGCTGTCAAACCGTTTAAAGGCCAGGTTGATAAATCATGGCCAACAGGCTACAAGCAACCTAAAGACGCGGGCAAAGCCCCAGACGGAAATCTCACTCTGAAATATTGTCATGGTACCAGACTTTTCGACGCTAAAGATACTGTCAAATATTGCATGGGAAGCAAAAATATAGTGTTTGCTGCTGCAGCATTGGGAGTGGTCATGGATCCAGCTACAAGAGCTCAAAACTTCTTCCAGATGCACGAAGAAGATGTTATTTCGATTGCAGTTCATCCTAGTGGAACGATTTGCGCCACAGGACAAATGGCTGCAAAGGGAAAAGCCAAAATGATTGATATTTTCGTTTGGGACATCGCAACCAAGCAGGTTCTTGCCAACCTCAAAGGATTCCATCTTAGAGCTGTTTGCTTACTTGAATTCTCTCCTGATGGAACCAAGCTTGCTTCAATCGGGCAAGATGATGATAACTCTCTTGCCGTCTATGACTGGAGAAATAACCGAATCATTGCGACTGCCAAGATCGACAAGGCAAAAGTGCTCAGTTTCTCATGGGCCAGTGATTCTGACTTTATGAGCTGTGGTGTCAGCCATGTTAAATTTTATACCATGAGTGGCCAAAATATCACAGCAAAGAGAGGTGGAGTTCGAGAAAATCAACGTAAAGACGCTTTCTATTGCTCTGCTTATTCTCCTTCGAATCAAACCTACTACACCGGTACGAACCTCGGAAATATTATTCCTTTCAAGGGTGCGTCTTCCATGGAGAGTATTCCCGCTCACACAGGAGGAGTATTCACTCTTTTCGCATCGAAGACCAATTTGTACAGTGGTGGTAAGGATGGAAATATCGTGGTTTGGAATTATGGAAAAGCACTTACTAAGGCATACGTTATCAGCTTCACAAATGAGACCAAGTTTAACCCTGCTATTCGTTCTCTTGATCTTAAGGCTGATGGACAAACTATTCTCGTCGGTACCCGAGGATCTGAAGTATATGAAGTCAAGAAAGACGCGAAGCCTAAGCTATTGCTCCAAGGCCACTTTGACAATGAACTTTGGGGTTGTGCTGTTAGTCCCAATAGGAATTTATGTGTCACTAGTGGTGGCGATAATACCATTAGACTCTGGGATCTCGAAAAGAACTGGATGCTGGCTAGCCAAGGCCCAATGAAAGAGGATGTTAGAGCTCTAGATTGGGCAAGCGACGGTTCTTTCATTATTGCTGGAGGTTGCCTGGGTACAATCTATCTACTCAATCCTGAAACTCTTGAAATCGAACATCAAATGGCTTCTTCATTCAAAAAGAAAGATCAATGGATCGAAGACATCAAGATCTCACCAGATTGCTCTACTGTTGCCTTCGGAGCTCATGGAGGAGCTTCTCCATTAGAATTTATGGGTGTCGAAAATCGCAAGCTGGTTAAGAAAGGTACAATGAACGCTGGGCTTACTAGTGCCTTGACTCATTTGGACTGGTCTACTGATTCCGCCTCCCTCGTCGTGAACTCACAAGCCTACGAGCTCATGTTTATCAACGCAATTGGCAAGAAGACACAAGCAGCATCTGCTTCAAAGGATATTGAATGGGCCACTTGGACCTGCACTTTGGGATTCCCAGTGCAAGGTATTTTCCCAGGAGTTGACGGAACAGATGTTAACTCAACATGTCGCGCTAGAAACAAGAAAATACTTGCCACTGCTGATGATTTCGGAAAAGTGAACCTTTTCAAATATCCTTGCACCGTTCAAAAGGCTCAATCCAAGAGTTTTATTGGACATTCTTCCCATGTAACCAAAGTTAAATTCACTTACAACGATGGAAAAGTAGTTTCGACTGGAGGAAACGATAAATGCCTTTTCGTCTGGGAGACAGATTTCGGAACAGGCCCAAGCAGCCAAGGAGAAGATTCCGAAGGTTATGAAGAGGAAAAAATGATGGAAGACAATGATGAAGACTTCGGTGGAGATTTTGTTCAAAAGAAATTGAAACACAATAAATATGGAGCATCTCAAGAGCAAGTAGTGATGCAGGATGACGGAGCAGGAGCAAGCGGTGGACTGTTCCAAATTGAGAAAATTTCAGGAGGAGATGAGTTTATGGCAGTTAAGCCTTGGCTCGGACAAATTAAGCCTCCGAGCGGGTACACAAAGCCTCCACTTAACCAAAACAAACCTCCTAAAGTGACTCTGACGCTCGACTACGTTCATGGTTACAGAGCTAAAGACTGTAGAAACAACTTGAAATATTTAAAAAATGGTAACATTGTTTACCATGCTGCTGCTGTGGGTATTGTGCTTGACACTACAACGACTCCATTCACTCAAAAGTAAATATTGTTTAAATCATTTCTCTTGCTAATATTACATGTCAACTAGGTTTTTCATTGGACATAAAGACGACATCACAGCAATGGATGTTCATCCAAATGGAATTTATGTAGCTACAGGAGAGGTATTCAATTTCCATTTGAGAACTTCAAATAAGACATATTAATTATTAGATTGGTGCTAAACCGACCATTTATATTTGGGACTCCAATACAATGCAAGCAACTAAAACCATCAAGGGTGGTTTACAAAAAGGTATCGCTGCCTTAGCGTTCTCTCCAACAGGAGAGAAACTCGTCGGTGTTGCTATTGATGACAACCACTACGTTGCAATCTATGACACAGCAACGGGAGCAGCCTTGGCTCTTGAAAAAGGAGACACCGCAATCATCGCAGATGTGAAATTCCTTACCGATCAGGTAGATTGAGCCTCTTTGTGTCTTTGGTTACAATTATTTAATTAGCAATTTGCTACCGCTGGGCCAAAGCACTATAAATTCTGGTCATTCCAGAATAAATCAATGACCTCAAAGCTCGGCCAGTTCGGAAAGCACAATAAAGTTCTCACCTGTGTTCATGTCCACAATGGAAAAGATATTCTCACGGGAGCAGGTGATGGTTCCATGTTAGTCTGGGCTGGAAACTCCGTGAAAAATGCCTATAAATTACACGAGAAAACGATTGATGCTATCTCATCAACTTCTCTAAAGTAACTGTTCTAACCCTCTTTATCAAATTAATACCTTTTATAGCATCATCACAGGTGGCAAAGACTTCAAGATAAACATCCTTGATGCCTCAAATTACAATAAGCTTCATACTTTCGATCTCCAGAGTGTTGTGAAAAATTCTCTCAGCCCTCAAGTGCGTAGCGTCTGCTTCTCTGCTGATAACAAAACTCTTCTTGTTGGAACCTACGCTTCTGAAATCTATGAACTTCAGTCCAAGTGAGTTCAATTATAAAATCTCTTGTTCTAACTCGTTTTCCAATTGTAGAGACGTGAAGTACAGCTCAGCCTCGAAGTTTACGGTCAAAGAATTGACCAAAGGACATTATACTCCAAATCAGCAATGGCTTAATGAGGTCTGGGGACTCTGCGTATTCCATGACGGAGAAAGATACGCGACCTGCTCTGATGATGCCACGCTCAGAATCTGGTCCATAAGCCAGAAGAAGCAACTCAAGTCAATGAGTCTCAATATTGGTAAAGAATTATGCTCTCTCAGTCCTTAACAAATTAATCTCTCTGCTTAGACGCAAATGGAGCAGAACTTCCCCTCGATAAAATTCGCACTACTGACTTCCAAGAGTCAGCAAAGGCAAGATACTTAGAAGTCTCTCCAGATGATTCGTAATTTTTACAGAATTCATTGACGATAAATGAACTCCTCCTTTTTTAGAATAATTCTCGTTGGTATGAAGGAAGGAACCTTGAGAGTCATTGATGTGAGCACAATGAAACAAGTGAGACTCATCAAAGATGCCAAGGAATGGATCTCAGACATCAAATTCTCACCTGATGGAACTCGTGTCGCCGTTGGATCTCATGATAATGCCATCTACATCTATACCGTTCCTGAGTTTAAAAGAACCGGTGTGATCAAGAAGAACACCTCTTTCATCACTCACATCGATTGGTCTGAGGACGGACAGGCTCTCCAGAGCAACAGTGGAGACTATAACTTGCTCTTCTGGAACGCAAATGATGGAAAGATGCTCTCTGCTTCTGCTCTTAAAGATGAAAAGTGGGCAACTTTCACTTGCGTTCTCGGTAATTTTTATTCAGAAAAAGACTTGAAAATTAACTGGTATTCTTTAGGGTTCCCTGTACAAGGCATCTGGCCTCCAACAGCTGACGGTACCGACATAAACATGGTCGATAGATCGCATCAGCCAAGCTCAGCTGGATACCCTCTCCTTGCTACTGCAGACGATTTTAGCAAGGTTAAACTCTTCAGATACCCTTGCATTCAGAAGGGTTCAGAAAGTATAGTGGGGGTAGGGCACTCTTCTCACGTTACAAATGTGAGATTCAGCAATAACGACGACATGCTCTTCTCCACCGGTGGTGAAGACAACTGCGTTTTTCAGTGGAAGATTGAGCAATAGTAGTTGATATAAATGTAGTTAGCAAGGAATTAACTTTCATCCTATGTCATAATAGGATTAGATTCATATCATATTCATAATGAACAAAATGCTCTAAAACTTTTGAAAACTTTCCTTATCATCTCTAAATACAACTAAGCATAATAATCTGAATTTGCTAAACATTGACCACGCTTCTCTCTTGCTCTGACTTTCTTGTTGCTGTGGATAATTTGGAGATAATAAAAAAACTGTTTTATAGCAATGCTATATAAGATAGGATGAAAAATTAATTGATCACTTCTAAAATACAGTTTCAACCTATTCACAGCAAGTACTCTATGCTCAACACATCGCTTTTGACAGAAAATCATTTGAATACTGGAAAATAGAATAGTATGGAATAATCACTAATAATTCCATTCCTCATGCTCTCGTATTTCTCTGCTCCATCAAGTGTCAAACATCTGTCAGTGCATCATCAAACTAAAGAAGCTCCCTGCAGTAATTCAACAAAAATGTCTTGTAATCTGTTGATTGTTACACTCACTAAAAGTATTTAATAACACGAGAACGATGCTCGAGTGAGAAAATTTGAATGATTAAATTTCATTTCACTAAAATTACCAATTAGAATGTCAAACAACCAATGAAAGGTATATTTATCATTTCATTTTGAATTGATAAGAAACACATTTAATTCAGATAATTTTTACTATTCTGAGACTATTGCTTCTTAGCAACAGCAGGTGCATTAAATGCTAAGCTTTGTGGCAAAGGAAGGCCAGGAATTAGTCCAGCTCTCGCATAATTAAAATGGTTTTGGATAGAATTTTGGAATTGAATCAATTCCATGGCACGTTGAAGAGCAACATTCTTATCAAGCAGCATATTTCCCAAAGGACTGTAAATCCTCATGTAATCTTGAATGCCAATTGATGGTTGGAAAATCGGCAAATTCGACGTGTGTAGGGAAGATCTGCCTGGTAAAATTTGGTTCAGAAGAGGCATGACGGGTAGTCCATTATAATTGATTGCCATCCTTTGAATTAATTCAGGTTCTTTTGCTCTCTCATCATCTTCTTTGGACATCAATTTAAGACCATCATCTTTTGTCTGAGATTGATTTATTTTTCTTGTCTCAATTTGATATTGAGATTCTGCATTGTGGCAGTCTCCGGTCTTCGATTCTGACACTGGCTGGATGTTTTCATGAGAGTCTGTAGTTGTTTGTTGTTGTGTTACAGTCGCTTCACCACTCTCTTGAGATTGACTGTGAGTGGATTGCCTTGTTTTTTGGAGTTTATAGGGAATAATCTTCTTCTGCAAATCGTTTGTGTTCTTTGCATGCTCATTTTTCGTTTGGCTTCGAGTATACTTTTTTTCTATTTTTTCAAAGGCTTCAGGGTCTCTTTCTTGTTGCAATTTGTCTTGTTGGCTGATAATTGCGATTTCATCTCCATCTTGATAATAGCTCATCCGATTTAATTTTCCTGTTGAAAGTCTTGTTTTTGGTCGAGTCTCGATGGGTCTTTTGTTTTGGCTGGCTTCTCGCAGAGGTAAATTAGCACTTAGGTCATTTAATCGAGTTGATGTTTTTTTTATCCATCTTGTCTTAGATTTTTTTTTTTCTCTAGCTTTCTTGTTATGTTTGAGTTTTTTCACTTCATTTGGGTCAATTATATCTATTCTCCCTTCATTTCGATATATCTTAACAATTGACTTTGCTGTAGAGTACTTTATACTGAGTTGCATAGCTGCCTGGTAGGATTTATATTAATGCTAACCTTCAAGAAAACTAAAGATTACTTCATATATGCTTTCTCCATTGGTTGAGACTCTGTCGATCAATTCTTTTCTGACATTGCTTGGGACTCGGTTATAATTACGAGCTGTGCGGTTTTTATTCTCAATCATCTCTATCTCGGGTGCTTCTCTTCTATTCTGGATGTCAGCAGACACAGAGCACCCATCACTCACTGCGCATTCATCTTGCATTTCAAAATTGCCCTGATCTTTAGTATCTTTATTTGTTGCAGGATTCCAAATTTTTCCGATTGTCTAATTTACAATATTTAAGTTGGATAGTCCTGAGCAGAATACTCCGAATTAAATCATTTGAATCTCTACCAATGCCTCAGACCAACTTGAGAACACACGGTTATGATTAATTCGAAAAAATCTGAGAATTATTACGTCAACTCAAATGAATTCGACAGTTATACTTTTTTTATCTCAAGCTTTTATTCCAAAAGACGGAGCAGAATTCAAAACGTGAACATGATCAATCGGCGAAAATGTGAATTTTAGATTAGAACCTCCTCATACTACTCTGATCAACGGAAAAAAACGACAATTCATCATGAAATACTCATGATTTTCGTTTCTTCCTGAATGCATGACAACTTATCCTTATGGGCTATTTGGGGGGAGTAGCGAATACCTTTTTCTGCTCCTTATAGAAATAACAGAAGGTACAATTTATAACTCGGATTCCTGAAAATGCATTCATATAATCATTAAGACCGAAACCCGAGCAATTCTGTTGATTAAACTGTTAACCAGAATTGCATTTTGGACCATTTATATTAGCATTTCTAACAATAGCTCGGTTAGATCTTCAGTGGCATTAAATTGGAAGTTTTTAAAAAACAGCTGCATTAATATCGTATTGAAACGAGCTCAAGGATATCCCATACTCCATGCTTGAAGACCATAAATAAATCTCTCTTTCAATGTAGATTATGCTTCTCCCATAATTCACATTTCATTTTCCGATGATTCCAAGAGTTGATAGTCATAGAGTATCTAAGCTGAATGTATCTTAAGGGCGTCACTAAGCAAGAACAAGATGCTAACCCATTAGTGAGAGTCAGCATATCCACTTTTTTTGTCTTTCGCTCTCCTGATTTTGAAGATAATGGTTTGCAAAATTTAGTTTCTTAGTCACACTTAGCTGATCAATGGAGTAATGCCAACTAAACTCGTACGAACCTAAACAGTTTATTCCAAAGTCTGCCATTTATTATGGAAAAGAGTGAGCTTTGACCAATACTATATTTAGCTTTGTGCTTTTGTAGTTGCTTCAGCAATCATAGGTTTTCAAGGATTGAGAAAAAGAGCCTGAACGCAGCATAATTTACGTAACTTAACTTGGAAACAAAAAATTTGATCTTTACGGTTATAAACCATCGATATCTGAGTTAGTATGATCACTAGAGATAACAACAGGGCAAAGTTACTTTAATATCACCTTTTTTCGCAGTAACAATTTCATTTTTTCAATACTTGAAGTAGACCTCCTTAAATCTCCGCCTAAATGTGTGTGTTTGGTTGCGATCCTTTGATTCTTCGGGTTCAACCCCAAAAAAAAATATATTGTAACAGGGAAAACAGCTTTGGCTGTCATCTTGTCTGTTTGTGAACAGCTCTCTTCTGCAGCAATCAAGATTTATCAAGAAAATTCAACCTTTCCCAAACAAGAATTTTCAAAAAATCAAATTAAAGAGAGGATATTGAGTGACTGTTAACTTTAGACTTAAAGTCAAGATACGTTTTTCTTGCGAAGATGCAAAGGATGATGAGACTTCCTTTAGTAGCTCCAAGTGAAAAGTAAGCTATCAACAAGAAATTCATTGAATGGCTCGCTAGGGTCGCTGCTACATTATTAAAATTGCTTCTCAGTATCAATTAAGCAACTTACCTTAGGCCCTGGATATTGTTTCAAAATGCTTCAAGTATTTCTCATGATAATTATCTGACTACGAATCTTAAAAAACAATTGAGTCAGTTGTTTCGTAATTGTTCTCGACATCAGACGAAGAAATAAAAAAAAAGAAAAAAGAACCCTTATATTTTCAAAATATGCCATCAGTATGCTACATGATGGTGATAGTGGCTGAGATAGATTTGATTGATCCTTTCAAGGAAGTCCTGAAGAAATGGAATTAACTTGAAAAATTTGTTAAAAGCCAGATATTGGCTGATACAAGTTTTAAGATTGGTTGCAGACTCTTCTTAAAATTAGTCAAAATAACAGTTTGAGCTGGGTTGATTGGTGATGTTCATCTGAGCGAAAAAATTTTGCCCCTTCTATTGTGTGTGTATCTTTTTAATTTTCACTTGGCTTTAGGGTTAAGTTCTTGACTAATACAGCAAAGACATGATAATTTTCAACCTACCTACTCAAATATTTCAGCAGAATATTTTTGAGTAAATGTGAACTAGATTCTCAAATGAACAGACCAAAATATTCAATTATTAAACTCGTCAATTTTCAAAGCCATGAATTTTAGAGAGACTAGACAGCATTCGGAAACTCAAATCAGCATTGAACTAGAATAGTCTTCTGGTTCAGCATTCAAGCTGTGCGTCATGACTGGAGGATTGAGGAGCATACGAAGTTCGAAATATTGAAATAACTTCCAAAAAAATTATAAATCGTGTTTGGTCCCACTTGCACCGAATTATCATTGAACGTACGATGAAATTGAGACTTAACTTGTTATTTCTTTAAGACTCGACTGATATTGCTTAAGGATTAATATTCTTCTAAATATACTTTTGCTCGGGATTTATTCAGCTAACTTCTATTGAGGTTGGATTCTTTTCCCCAAAACACTTTTTCAAAAAAAAAAAAGATTTACTCTCATTCATCCGAGAGAAAAAACGTTAAAAATCATTTACTACAATTGAGAAAAAAAATTTACTCTTATGCAACTAAAGTAAATATATAATAACTTTTGTAAGTTTCTGTCAACTAATATATCCTCCGGAGCAAAAAAAAAAGTTATTTCGTTATTCATAAGACTTGATCATTATTCCAACATTATTGCCTTCACAAATATTCTTCATCTGATCCACAAAACACCCCATCGCCCTGTTTTACGTCATTCACATATGTGCCCTCATAATAACTTCCATCAGGCCATATCATTTTCCCCTTCCCATGCTTCTGACTTTTACACCATTCACCTTCATACCTCATCCCATCAGGCCACTCATAAATCCCCTCTCCGCTTCGCTCACCGTTTTCAAAATTTCCTCGGTAAAGTGATCCATCAGCATAATGAAAAACACCGTATCCATTCTTCTTGCCTTGCTTGAATGAGCCTTCAAAATAGGCTCCGTCAGGCCATTTCTCAATTCCTTTTCCAGCTTGGAGATCGTCGTACCACTGACCTTCATATACTGCACCATCAGCACTCGTAAGGCGTCCATAACCATGAGCTTTATCTCCTATCCAATCTCCTTCATATACTTCGCCATCTGGATGGGTCAAAACTCCTTTCCCTTCAGCAACACCGCCGACCCAACACCCCTCAAAAACCGTACCATCAGGCCATATCGATATTCCATATCCATTACGAACACCTCCTTTCCATTGACCAATGTATATACTCCCATCATTGAACTGGAACGGTGAGATTATGGTGACATTTGAGCCAGTCTCGGTCTTGAGGGTGAAAAATCCTTGACCTTGAGATCTTAAAGTTTTTTGTACCCTTTTAATGCTGTCGAGTTGCTTCAATTTTTGCAGCACAGGAGGATTGATAATCTCGGATTCAGAGTTGATGAACATTCCACATTGCTTATCGATTGAATTGATCTCACTACTAATCAATTTAAAGCATGGTGTTTCCTCACCATGATGTAAATAACGAAAATTTTCTTGAATCGATTCTATCAGACTGTTTTGAGTCACTTTTTTAGAAAAAGACCCCTGCAGAGAGCTGCTGATTATCTCCGAGTCCTTTAGATTACTTGACCAGCAACCCATTTTGCAAAAATTTAGGAATTAAAATTATTCTGAAATTGGTATCGCGATTTTTTTAAAAGCAATTTATTGTCAATAAATGCCTGAGATTCGTAAATAGTCGTTCTTGGTGGTATTTGCAAGCAACTCCTTGAAGACAGTATAGTCTCATATAGAGATTGCATTTCTAGGTAGTGTTATCAAGTTTTATATAAAAATAGATAGATACCACAGTTTCGAAGCCTTAAAATCAGCAACTATCGTCCCTCAAAACAGAACCAGACAACTTTGAAATTTTAATTTTTTAAAAAGATAGTAATACAAAAAAAAAATTCATATGGAAGTTCTCTAATTTATTCGAATCCATCATCTGACAGTTCCTCATGTTTGAATTCATCGCGTAAGTATACGCTTGGTTTGCGGAGCAAGACCTTTCGCCCTTGCAACCAACCATCCTTTCTTTGGTTCAGCGGCAGAAGCCTTATGGCAATATTGATCTAGCCGAAAATATGAATTATTTTTTTCGTAGATTATTTTATAAGCTACCTTTCTAGCTGTTTCAAGATAATTTGCTGCGATGTTCTTCCCTGCAAGAATTCTCTCGTAACTCAACTCTGGAGTAGACCAGGGATTGCATCCACTGTAAAGTAATAACTGGCGATTCTTACTTTAGAATTTTTTAAACGAAGAAATTTACCTGGAGAATCTCAATTTGGTTCTTTTTAATGGCGAAATACAGTGGTGTTCTCCCGATCTAGTGCCTCTTAGAGAAAGTCAAAAGAAAATGATTACAATATCTTTTGCATCTATGTCAGCATTCTTCAAAATAAGAAATTTTGCAATGTCATCGAAGCCTCGCGCTATTGCCCAATGTAAAGCCGTCATGTGGAACTGAATTCAAATAAAATTTAAATAATGGTGTTAAACTGGGGGAAAAAATGCTGGATACATTATCAAAATCATAAATGAGATATTTGTTTAGGATGAGTTTGAATTCAACAGTTCTGATGTCTCCTTTTTTCGCAGCTTCAATAAGCTCAAATGAACCAGGTTTCTCATATGGTTTAGTGCTGAAAACTTGATATTTGAGAAGCTATGGCAGAAAATTAAACAATTCAAACTTATCAATTTTCTTTTTTACCTGCTCCAAATTAATTCCCATGCGATTCAGACTTTTTAGCACGTAAAGCAGAGATTTCTTAATGTGATTAATACGTTCTCTTTCAATATTAGTTGGACTATCATATTGCATTATAGTCGACAACTCTCTGTCATAATGAGGACTGGCTCCTGTGCCTAGAGGCATATATATTTTCTCAGGAGAGTGTCGAACAATTTTTTGGATCAATTTCATCTTCTCCTGCTTTGGGATCTCGTCGAAGATATCCTGTCTTTGAAAACCGCCCTCAAGGTTTGGCATGGCTATTCTTGGAGCAAAGTATTGTCTCTCTGAACTAGCATCGTCTGCAGCTGCAAAAGACAGAGGTAGAGGCTTCAATTCTTGTTTTGATTCTGTTGTATCATGCTTTTCAGTCAATTTACTCGCGCTATCTTGGTTGGATTTGAGTTTGGAAAGAAGAAGCCGCTCTGGCAGCATGGTCTCGCTCTTACTTTTGAATATATTATTTGGTGTCGTAATTGGAGGTAGAGAGCGATGATTTCTATTGCGAAATCTATTAACTCCAGCTCGTTCAGAAATCACGTTATTTTTGTGAGCATTAATCTTTTTGTCATCGAGCCCCATCGATTCATTGAAATTTTCCTTGTAAAATGGAAGGTTCTCCAAAATCATAGATTGTACTCTTTTAGGCTTTTTATTGCGTAGGGTGTATGATGCTCTCACTGAGTCTCTGTTCCTTAGAATCGAAGGTGAATTCGAATTTCGTCTACCAGTTGATTGCTTCTTTACTATGAATTGGCTCTGATCGAGAATGTCAAACACTCTCACTGGTTGATGCTCACCGTGTGTTATTGGTACTTTTGATTTATTACTAAACTCCTTTAACAGGCTTTCGCTGATTGCAATTTTGTATTTGAACGTTGGATCAGGTTCAATTTTGTCAAAAGCTACTTGAGAGAATAATTCATTCAAGCTATTAGGATGTGCTTTTTTGATTTGTTGTGTCTGCAAATTTGCTAATTTCTGATCTAATGATAATATTTCTGCCCTATGAGAACGTTTTATCGGAGATTTAGTTTCACTTTGGACGTCTTTGGGCTCCTCCTTGCGCATAGAATTTTCTTTATAAAAAAACTTCGTGGGCACGTTATTTTGGCTATCATCGTTTAGACTCATATTTGCCGCGTTCTTGCTAGGAGAACTAGGCCCAAGTACAGATTGAAGTTTATCCTTAGGTGAAATCAGGGATAGTTTTCTGTGCGGAGAGTGTTTCAGGTGGAGTGAATTTGGCTGCTTTCGATTGGGAGGAACATGATGAATCGATACATCGTTCCGGAAGGAATTAAGGGGTGAACTATTGAGAGATCTTATCTTGGGTAAGTGGTGGAGGTTCAACTCCAAGTTAATGGTGGCATGTGACATGGGCTTCTTGAATGACATCACTATCTGATAGAGTGTTGTTGAGGATAAGGAGTTAACTTGAAGTATAAATAATATATATTTTTATCTTAAGCCTGAAGATTTAAAATATAGTTTATTTCAGGAAGTTTCAAAGCCATCTTTTTAGATCGAAATTACTTTCGGATCTTTTTTGTGTTAGTAGTGCTTTTTAAGGTTGTGCAGACAAAGAGAGAATATGGGAAGAGGTGAAAATGCTAAATACAAATGAAAAGAGTTCAGCGAAAATTCATTCCATTTCAATTCTAACAACACTATTTCCACTTCTAATTTGCGTCATTTCGGAAGTGGAGATTTCGGATGAATGTACCAGAGTCATCTCCTCTAAAGTAAGAGTTTTAGCTCTCAGCTGTAGGTAAGATAAATGTTGAGATAAGGTTTCTTACTCTTTATTGAGTTATAGAATTTCGTGACAATTAAATTATACTTAAGTTATTCACACTTCTCTTGATATACTTCTCGCAAAATTTTTTGAATAACTCTCTTATGAAGCATAAGCGATTCCAACTTCGTATAATTTGTTTCAGAATTTGGGTTGGGATCCTTCTTTTCGAGTCCATAAAGAACATCGAATTTTGATTTCACCGACTCTATCCATTTGATATTGTCAGTTAACTTTTCCTTATTCTTCAAACTTAAAAGAATATGCTGAAGGTAGTGAAAACTGGAATAATCATGCACATGTCGCTCACAATAATCATGGGCATTTCTGACTTCAGACTCAATATCTTCTTTTAAGTCATATTTCGTAAGCAACTCATCGAAAAGAAAGATCTTGTAAGTCCAAGCATAATAGTTCCTTGGGTATTTATTTAGCATCTTTGCCAGAAATTTCGATTCTTTGGCAAATAATTTACGTACGAATTGCTTGGGATCGGATTCGACATTATATTTGCTTAGTAATGAAGGCTTAGATAAACATTTGAGAATCACTTCTCGGCGGTAAGCCCAAGACACGCTCGATTTTTTGTATCGAAGACAAATAAGTTCGACGAAATGTAATTCAGATTTTAGATCTTTAAAGTAATCGCAATCCAGAAGGCCTTTTCTTATAGTAAAAGCTGATCCTACCTCTCCGTTGAGACAGAGAAGGATTTTGGTTGAAAGATCCAAGTACTGGAGATCGTTTTCATCGAATTGTGTTAATGGGAGGCGTTTTGTTATGGCTTGTTTGCACAAGGGATACAACTTTGAGAAAGTAGAGAAGGATACTCCCATACTCCTTTCAATGATAATTATTCCATCTTCCAACGCTTTTTCATCTGAAGCAGCGATATCTGCATACGTTGTATCTGTCACATGATCGATTTCTTTTACTTTTGACAAATCATCAAAATACTTTGCATATGAAAGGATGGTTTCGGCTTGTTTTATTTTTATTGATGCTGAGTGCTTCTCCGGTTCCATATTGCAGGTTAACTAATTGGAGGTAGATGTGAACAGGTATATTTTAAACTTATTTTAGCTTATTATGATATGATCTCCTTCGGTATTAAATCCAAATTTTTTTTAGAAATTTAGAAATTTGTTGTCCATTGCCATCAAAGCTATAGTCAAGTAGTGAGCTGCCGCAAGTTATTTCCTCTTCCTTAACGGTCACCACGAGCACACATACACATTTTAGCGCTTTTTAAAATTCAAGTTACGCTTATTTTTCATTAAAAACAAACAAACACTATAAATCTAAAAAGAAGTTGTGAACTACCTTTACTCGAATTGAAAATGGGTGGGAATTTTACCAACTTCGTATAGGTTAAGAGCAAAAAATGTGATTTTAATGTGCAGAATAAAAATCATGCCGGTAATGTTTCGTTGAATAGCCAACTTTGTTCACCCTTCACGCTTACCTTCTTTATTGTGCAGAGATTTAAGAAAGTTCTATAAAACGTCTTCGAAACAGACATTTAGTAAGAAAATTTTCCAGTAACAATATCTATTCTACTTTTGTTGATCATAACATATTGGCTCCTGTGAAAACTTTCGGCAAAAACTTGGTGATTCAGGACAAATTGCCAAAAAATAAAATAAAATATCCACTTAGGCGACATTGAATTCGCAACTCTGACAGTTTGTATAATGAAGATGGTCTCATTTATTTTTCCTCAAGCACTGAAAAATATGACAGTAGTAATTGAAGAAGAAGAGAATGTTGTGTAACTCCAAATTACGGTGGCTGCAAATTTATGAATCGAAATTTTCAATGTTCATACTGTCCAAAGAACTTGTTCATAAATTTGGTATGATACTTTTCTTTGTTTCCATAGGACTGAACCTCTTTTGAATACTCTTCAATCGCATGTCTTTGGGTTGCGGGATTGCATCGATCATAGTCTTCTTCAAAATAGAGCCTCAGATCTTCATATGTATCATCAGTAACCAAAGGATCGATCTTTCCAAAGAGGAGAACATTTATATGGTGCATCGGCAGAAAAGCGTTTGAAATTGCCAGAAGCAATCCCGATATCTCGAACAATGAGACCTCTCCAAAGAATAGAGTATTGAAAAAGAAATTAGAGACACCAAAGATAATTAAAAACCATTCTAGAACTTCTGTCATTTCTAATGCCAAGGTGGCACCAAGAGATTTTCCAATTGAGCTACGCCTTAGGATATTATATTTGTCAACATAATACATTAAAAAGTTGCCAATAATGGTCCAGACAAGCGCCATTGGGAGAATCGGTGCATAAAGAGCCGCAACAAACATGCTCTTAATCAGGCATGAATATTTCTCTGCAAAGTCACATGCAAAGTCCTCGAATAGCTGATTTGCTTCTTTCTGTGTCATCAGAGAGTTCTCTCCTTGTTCCATAGCTCTTCTTCTCTGATAAAGGCGTGCGTGGTAGGAAATATTTATGAAGCGTGTTGCAGGTGTCAAGAATGCACTAAACACAAAAACTTGATGAATGGAGAGAATCAACCCTCCGATTCCCCAGTAGTTGTGCGTCAATATAGCTAAGACTAACGTAATGCCACCAGTATTGAAAAACTGAGCCCAACTCAGCCTTGCCGCAAAAGCCATATAATAGTCAGTCCATGAATCGTATTTTTCAAAGGAACAAATTCTCTTCAGAGCAGACCTGAGCACCGAGTTGATCCCAATCACAATGCACGTAGCCACCCCTCCAATAAGCGATATTATCCATTTTTCTTGTGTAGTTAGCATCGTTTGATCCTGTTTTCCTGTCAGATATTCTTTTTTCTTTATGTTTACTTGTGAGATTGAATAGAATGAGAGTACTAGGATAGCTGCGCTAATCAGATGGCCTATCACTCTGTTGCGGATCTTTGTAGAGGTAGGAATAGCTAAATTCTGCCAAAATACATCTGAAGGTTCGTCTGCTGGTCTGACTTTTATTTCATGACCGTCCCAAATAGGCCTCGCGTTTTCTCTGCTTCCAAAAATAATTTTCGATAGGGGATGCTGTTTCTGAAAATTCTCAAGTACTTCCCAGTATTCATCTTGCTTATTGAAAGTTACAAATGCGATCTGCATGTAGTGAGCTCCCACTCCTCGTGTGAAATCCTTCTCATAATCGTTAACTAGTTTTTGGAGATGATCAATTTGACTGTCGATCTCTTCGATGCTAGTTTTCTGAGAAATTGAGTCTTGATTTTTCGCCAGTTCTTTCCTCTTTCTAATTTGCAATTCCTCAATTCGAGCTTCTATTCCAAGTTTTGTTGTAATGTCATATGCTAAATTAACTCGAGCTACATCAGTGTATTTTCCAGGCCTTGAATATATTCGAAACCATTCTGTTATATCTGCTTTAACATTAGCATCTTGATGAGCTGGTGGTGGCAAATTCCTCACTTCGACAGTGAAGTCTGCTGGTGTCCAATCTCGATCATCACATTCTTGGGCTTGCTTCCGCTGCTGATATCGAAAGTATTGAAAAAGAAAAATCACAACAACGTAGGCGATAAGTGTTAAGAGCTTATACAAGACAAGAGATTCTCCTTTGTTCTGAAGTTTGTTCGCAAGGGATAATTTTAATACGGTGTAATTCACGCAGACATCAGTCGAGAGAGCATTTTCAACTTTGAGCTCTGCATTACAAAAATGTCCAAGATGATTTGAATATAACGCGTAGAATCCAAAAATGAAGAGGAAAGCAATCAGAATTCTGAAGGTAAACAAATAGAATTGGAAGTACAAGGAGAACGAAGGCCCGAGAAAATTCAATTCATCGTAGTCGCAACAAAGTGGAAGAGCATTATTGAAAATAGGTCGTCCGCTCATTTCATCAACATCAATCGGCTGTCCAGCAGGAGGGCATATAGGTTTGGCAATACGCATTGCCTGATGATGTTCTTCTGCCATCATCCAGTCAGGAGGAACTTGATATGGATCATACTTTTTCTGTATCGTCAGAACTGGGTCTTTTTCTTCAGTTTCATCAACTCCGAGCTTTTTGAACGATTGAAGAGCAGTATAATTGTCTTTTTCAATGTAGTTTATGTATTGGTTTTCTATTAAAGGAATATTCATCGAAATCGAGAAAAGATTCAACTTATGGGAGAATATTTATTATTCTCATTTATCAAGTGAGAGTATCATATTGGTTAATTAATCATAGCATGTTATGAAGTATATTTGAAGGAGCAAAGCTCGCGTTTCACTCTTCGAATGCTCCAAAAAGTGACTAACACTCCACAGGCTCACTCAACATAGATTGGATTTCAATCATTGACAAGAATCAGCAAAAAAAAAAAGCTGGGCATCTTGGTTTTAGTCTACGAAGAAATGATAAGTTTGCTAGTTTATCGATAATCTGAGGTAAACGGGAGCTATTTGAACAGCTAGAAAATAGTAAGTGCAGCTGGAGCAACACGAAGTGTTGCATTTGATGAAGTGCACCATAAAGATTCGCGTGGATGTTTACTATCTGAGAAAAGTGACTCATCATAGATTCTTGATGACAGATTCCAATGTCTTTTCATCAGTTTTTCCCAAAACATTTCACTAAACAATCAGGAACTTTAAGCGATATTTACTCTTGAAAAGAACCAAATCTATTATTCGGATACTTTTAATTTTCAAAATATCACAAGAGTATCTATTAATCCTGAAAATATAATTGAGTCTCTTCAATATCTAATGTCATCTCTTTAAATCTGAGAAAGAGATATATGGACAATTTACAAAAAGAGCATAGTGGGATGATCAAATTCATACATATGATCTCAAAATATATTCTTTTTCTTTTCCAGTGATCCAACGAATATGATTGCCAGCAGATTTTCTGGGATTTTTGTGAAAAATATGTTGAACATTTCACAAGATACCTTTGAACCTTAACTAATGAATCTGCTGGAAAAATAGCGTTCTATAATATTTCAGGTTTCAATCCAAAACGCTGAAGTTGATTTACCGAATACAATTTTGAATATCAGAAAATCTTTCAGTATTTAATTTTTCACAAGCAAAGATAGTAACGCTAACCCTAATGCCAATCGTCGACATTAAGCACAGCAATGATGTCAGCAATATAGATACCACACAGACAGACCTAACAACAACTTGCAGGTCAAAGGATAAAAAAGAATTTCCAAATATTGATGTGCCTTGCCGAATTTGTTTAGAAACAAACTTCAGACAAGTGAATACGACACTACTTCAACCTTGTGCATGCAGTGGATCAATTGGGACTGTACATGAAGAATGTCTTAAAGAAGCTATTATATTCAGAGCGAAAACATCCTAAGAGCCTTTGGCTTGTGAAATTTGCAAGAATGAATACAAAATGACAATAGAGATCGAGAAGCGGATTGGTCTGGGAGGATTTACCAAGAAAAATTATAAATTAATCATCCTCACGGTATTCCTAACGTTATTGCTACTCACTATTGCTGTTGCCTTCGGATTACTCGTTTCGGAATTGGTTCGATTATTGCGTGGTGAAAATAGGGAACTCGCAATCCACTGTATCTCCAATCCTTTGTTTCCAACATTCTTTGGGGTATTAGCGATCATTTTTGCTGCGATACTCGCTGTTGTGATGTTTCTAAGCTGCCAGTTATTTTCATCGACGGAACTACGGTGGAAAATCCATGATGCTGAAAAGACTCTTCCAGAAGATCCTGAATGGGATGTTAAATTTGATGCACTCTTGGAGCAAAAATCTCAATAAGCGTTTGTAACAATTATGATAGAATTCCTCACATGGATTTTTTGATTTTAATAAATGAAGAGCTTCACACAATATGGGAGAGTTATTTTGTCAATAATAAGCTCAATTTATTATTCAGAAGGTCTTCGTTCCCTAACATGTCGTTAATCAATTCTATTTCGAATACTACAATTCTCTCCTCTATGAGATACTCTAGCAAGCACCTTAATGAATGAATTTGAATATACCGATCTCTGAAATCTCTTTTCATAGCGTGAATGATAATTAGATTTATAAGTGGCGAGGATTGCTCCAGCACTAACAGTCCTCAAATGAATACTTATGAATATAATTTCTTATTCTTCATTTAAAAAGTGGGCAAATATTTCTCGAATGATAAAAAAAAAAATTAATGAAATGCGTATTTTCTAATGGATTTTTTAGAACGGGCATTCTGAGACTTCTTTGAATTTCAAAGTTTTCACTGTTGATTGATAAATGGAGATTCCTGAAAGTCTCCAGTTAATTCGGATTTGAGATATTCTTGTGACTCTGGAAATAATTCCTCACATATGTTTTGCTTGAACATCATAAAGTCAGGACACTTTCGCATCGTTTCATAATGATTTTGATACAGCTGAAGGTAGTTCTATTTTCAGTTTAGAGAAATCAAATCGCTTGACGCTTACGAAAAAGATCGTATCAAGAGATGTGGAATCTGATCTGCACGGATGATGGCAGTACATAGATTCCAATTCGTTAATTGTATTTTTCGGACGTTCTTCTTCATCTTGCAAATAGTATCTTATCAGATTGATTAAGTTAGCTTTCTCGCTTGCGGGAGAATGAGTGCTAAGATAATTTGATCATAAGATTAACGTCGTGACAGAATGTTTTACCTGCAAGAGATGTTAACTCCCTCTACTGGAGTATTCTCTTGAACAACAGGCGAGATATCAGATCTTTGATGCTCTTGCTCATCTATTGAGCTTTTTATTTTCTTGGTCTGCAGATCTAATAATTCTTTTGGAGCACTTGAAAGACCACTCGTTATAGTTTTAAACTGCTCTTGACAATCTTTTGACTGAGATGGTTTCCGGCGAATCTTTTTCATCCATTCACTAAATAAAATCAATTAAAGATATACTCAGACTGTTAACAAAAAAGAGAGTACGTGCTTCCTCGTGTAAAATAAGGATTTCTATAAGCAATTGTCCCTGGCGGACTTTTAATTCTTTTGAATTCATAAAGATTCAGCTTGAATATTAAGTTAGAGAAACTTTGGCGAAGAAACTGCCTACTTGTCGTATAAATGAAGACATTTGCTTTTGATTGTAAACAGTCGGAAGAATAGTTCTGGAAAAACGTTCAACATCGGTCACAATGAAATAGGTCCCATCAGAACTCCATTCGATAATTGAAGGGAATCGCTTTTGCTTTCGAAAAAGACAATTTAGCAATCACGAGAGAATAACTAGTAGATACCTCGACCATCGCATACAGCTCAGTCAGAAACTTACTCTGTGGCTTTGGCCGCTCATCCTTTAAAACCTTTGTATCGACGGACTGAGGATGTAGGTTTTCCATTTAAAATAACAAATTATTATTATCAGGTCCGAATTTCAACTATTTATATAGACGTTTTGCATCGTCGAGAACCTGATTTTTATAGTTCGTAGATCGATACCTTACACTGAAACAAAAAGTTCAATCATTGAAGAGCAATGTTTGATCGATCTATTTTGTGGAGATCATAAAAGTTACATTTTAATGGAATTTTAACTGCAAATTTTTCAATATCTAATCCGCAATGGACTTCTCAAAATTAACTTTTAGAAACTTTTGGAACTCTATTCACTGCAAATTAATGTACATAAAATTCAAAATTAATGGTTCTCATTTATAAAGATTGCTGAAGCTCATAGAACATCAAGATTAAGAAAGGCCGCGAAGAAAGTAAATGAGAAAATTTGTTTCTATCTTAAATTTCTACAAGCAGTATAATTCGCGAGCTTTTTTGCAAAAACCAATTTCTGTTCACATTCAAGAAGCTCATGATATTTCGTCAAAAAGATCATTCACTTCAATAAGTGGACTGTTAGATGATGATGTGATCCAAAATGACTTGATTAACAACTCGAAATAACTCTCATTTTCCAGATTAGGCTTGTAGTTAATCATTAAATATAGGTTGAGAGGTTTGAAAGATATGGCCCTTATCTAGGTGGAAAGTCCTACTAAAGCTACAACGTCCGGATCAATCCTTATCCTATTTCTGAACCTTGAGCTCGACAGCAGGAGGTATTGGATTAGCTGCTCGCTTATTTCGGTTCTCTGAGGGTATATTTTAAGACTTGTTTATACTCTGTGCGTAGTTGCTGTTTGTTCCTATATTAAGAAATCTACTCAAACTGAGCCATGAGAATCTCGAACATTTGCAGTCCTTTTAATTTTTTCTCGAACCTTTAATGATCGGAATAAAAATCTCATAGAAAAACAAAGAATAATTTATATTACCGATTTTGAATATTTCAGAAAGTCAGTTGAAACAACAATACAAAATAAATGCTGTACGATAGGTCCAAAATGGTTGGATCTGGAAATGCCAGCAAGAATGCTATTCCAAGTGATGAAGTTTTGAAAATGATCCATAGTTAGAAAGATGAAAATAAATACCATAAGAGTCAAATTTAGTAGTAGCATGAATACAGCTCAAACTAAAAAAGAGAGAACTCATACAGATAGCAGAGAAGCTTCGAATTGGTAATCACTCAACAGCTTTCAGGCAATGGCATAAATCGAGAAAGACTCGCAATTTCGCCATGATAATAATTAAAGACGAAATACTGAAGTTTGCTACCTCAATCCAAATAGAGTAAGGGCAATTATTTTTATTTGGGCAAAACAGCAACTTATTTATTCGAGCTCAGGTAGGAGTTAGCTTAACTATGTTAATTTCTTTTTTGTTTATTATCTAGGTTTATTAGCCCAAATTTCCAAACGAAAATCATCGCTGTATTTTCTCAGTTTTCAGCTTAAGCCAAGCCAACGCCTTTTCGTTATTTTGCTCAAGGAGCAGTGGAGCCAACTTCTCGTACACCTACATTTTCAGAATCAATACAGAAGCAATGCAGTGTGTATTACTTCTTTGTGGTAATTGTTAATGAATTCAATATCAAGAGTTGACAATAGATCGGTCTTGATAAGTTTCGTCTCGTAAGGCACCATGGTTAAATTCAGAAATCCCCAGAAGCTGCCATCGAATTTATCGACAGTGAGAAGGAGATTTTCAATTCTAATTCCATAGGCGCCTTCTTTATAGTAACCAGGTTCTAAATCAACACGTAAATAAGCAAGAATAAGATATCTATATTGAGATACCGTTGCTCAACACCATGCCTGGCTTGTACTTAAAAGTTTCTCCTTTATCCACACATGCTGGACCTGCGAAAAAGTGGCATAAATCAACTTAGTAAAACTTTGTACCTTCGTGACAGAGACCAAAATGCCCAACACCATGACCAGTGGCATGTCCATAAAAATAGCCAACCTATAATAAATTTAAAGACAGAAAAAATAACTAAATCACTTCAAGTAGGTGCCTCCTTGCCACAATATCCAGTTCAACGCCGGTAGCCTCTCGGCTGTTTGGAATTATCAAGCGTTCCATGTCTAAATTACCCAGCAGAACCCGTGTATACATTTCTTTTTCTTCTTCAGTTGGAGTTCCGTAATGGACAGTCCTTGTTATATCGGTTGTTCCGTCTCTGAAGAAAGGAAGATATGATTCAAACAATTGCACCAACCACAAAAAACATACAGGTATTGTCCGCCGGAATCTAATAAATACATCTCATGGTTGTTAATCATCTTTGATTGAGTCGGAGAGGGCGCATAATGTACGATTGCTCCATTTGATCCGATGGAAGAGATAGTTTCAAATGATAACCCTTTGTACCATTTTTGTTGCGCTCTAAATTTTTCTAATTCGAGAGCTCCATCGTACTCACTGATGTCCTGTCTTTTTAGAATGTTAAGTTGCTCGTCCAGCCAAGCAAGATAAGAAACCTATTTCCAGATAATTAGCGTGTAGGATTTGTCGGCCATTAAAGAAATACCACAGCCACTCCATCACGAATATGACAGTCAATAAAACCTTTTGATTCTCTGCTATTTTTAATGGCCTGACAGATGCGATAATAAAGGAGTGAAAATTTCAAGGATACCTTTAGGTGTTCAACGATAGGATTGGAGTCGTCCACCAACTCATTATCCTTAAGACAACGATAGATAAAACTATTGCAGTAACTTTTATTAATGTATATTTTCTCGTCCTTGAGAGCTTCGAAATCCTTGCCAACTTCATTATAATTTGCGATTTTAATATTGAGTTCCTTTAAATATTCCTCAATTTTCGGCACTATTCTATCTTTCTTAACATAAAGTGTGCCTGATGATAAAATCGCAGGACCCGTTTCAGGAAAAGAATAGGTCAGCACTAAATATGAGAAGAAGATAGGAGTATAAGGACTATCTTGACCTCGAAGATTGAGAAGCCCTAATTCAAATATTTCATATCACCTCGATTAAGTTGACAAAAAATAATGTCTACATGCGATTTCGTCAAGACGAGTCAGAATAATTTTGTTCGCGAGAGCTTTTAATTCAGCTCCAAGGCGTTGAATTTTGGATGATGCTTCTTCTCCAGCGAATTCAACATCAAGCATGAAAATCTGGAGTTTATGTGGATGATAACAAACAAGAAATGGTTCATGTTATATACTGGGGAAGAGAGATCTGAGGGTTTGTCAGTCCAAAGTTGATCAATAAGATTATCAAGGATAGGAACCAAAGCAACGTTTTTCGCATTACACATTGCCTCAATAGATTCGATGTTACCTAGAGACGTTATTCAATCAAAGTAATTCTAAGAAATACTAATTGGATGAAGGTGAGGATCATATCCAATTCGTGTGCCTTCTGGAAACGCTTGAATAACATGCCACCATTGCTTTTCTCCAGATACCATCTTTCTCATCTCCCAGCCTTCGTATAATTCAAGCTTTGCCTACGTTTAGTTGATAGAAATTTTTTTTTCTCTCTCTCTGATAATTTACCTGGATATAATATCTTGAATCTGTCCATAAGAGCGCACTGGGAAGCAAATCACTGACCAGAGCGACACCATTAGAACCTTTGAATCCAGAAATAAATGCAAGACGTTCTTCTGAAGGATTGATGTCTTCATCCTGAATCGAAATAGGTTAATTCTAAATAAAATTTTGAAAACTCTACGAAATGAGCGTCATCATGTGGAATAACATAAGCTTGAATGTTATTTTTCTTCATCAACTCCTTTAAGGCTGACAATTTTTCTTTCCCACTAAAAGTTTTCGATTCCATATCCAATTAATTTTGAAGTCAAAATATATATAAGTTGTACTGAAATGAGACATATATTGTTTGAATATTGCTATTTGTTAAGATTAATAGTATTAATTTCAGTGCTCTCCAACAGGAATTTCACCAACTAATCAATCCTGGGGGTCCATACAGATAGTTGATTCAAATACTCTAAAGTAAGCTACTTACTTATGCAACCCTCGAACGAATTTATCAAAACACGAATAAATGGTCCTGCAATGCAGTCGATTTCTGTGACTCCGGTGATCCAATCGAGAAAGTACGAAAAGCCTTCGAGGAAAACTGTTCCTCCTGATGACAAAAACAAAAAGTTAGACAAAGGCCAAGCTACGCTATTACAAACTTTTCCAAAGCAGTTAAATCCACAACAAGTTGCTCGATTTCAAGACTTTGAAATGAGGGAGGAACATATTCTGAAATCATCTGAAATAAAAGCAAATTCATTCGCTTTGAATGAAAATCCACTCAAAATCAAAGACATTTTATCCCCTAAGCCAATCTCTTTGTCATTCCACTCACACTCCAAAGACATATCACACCTCAAAAAAATTTCCAACGAAGCCACATATGAGATAGAAAAGCGGGTGGTCGGAAATACTTCTCTCAACACTGATACCAGTTCAAATAAAAAGATTACCAATACTTCAAATCTGAAGCAGCTTTCTGGAAATGACATTCAAGAAGCAAAATCAAATAAATGCTGTGCCCATTGTAAGTTTTTTGTCCAGGTATTAGCACATTCACACAGACGAAATCGAACCTCGAGATCTCTGGATCAATACGAAATAGAAGCTGAAACTGGAATTGAATCTTTCCTCCACAATCTGTCTACTAGTTTCGTGGCTGAAAAAAGGAAAGTCATAATGAACAAAACGAAACCTATACCAATTCAAGCCACCTCTCCTAGCGAAAAAGCAACAATGGTGGTGAATTCGAGAGAAGAATCAATATTAAAAGCCAAAAAAGTTACATCCCCAAAGTCAAACCTTTCTCCGAATTCGGACACTTTTGCCCATTCGAAGAAGAAAGGTGTTATTGACAAGGTAAATCAGCCTCAATCTCATATGAAGAGAGACACAAACCCTGAACGACTGAACAGCAACACTCTTGAGTTGCAGAAGAAAGATTCTCTGCTAAAAGAGATGGAGAGAAGAATGCAAGAAGTTGTGCTAGAACTCAATCAAGCAAAAGAGCAGTTGGATTTCCTGACTAAGGAAAAACAGAATTGGAGTTTGGGTCTATCTGATCGAAATAAAGCATTGCAAGCTGAAATGAATCATGCAGTAGAATTATTAATTGAAAAACAACATATGATTGCTACCTTAGAATCTGAGATGGGTGCACTGCAGCTGAAGTATGAGCAGGATCTTGCTAACCAAAAAACTGTAGGTGCTCAAATTGTTGCTCATCAACATGAGAGAATAAATGAACTAGAGTCTCAGCTGTTGAACTTGGGTTCTGAAAGGTGCGATCTGATAAAAGAACTGCAAATCTTGTCAAATTCGAAAAGCGAGTTGGAAAGGAGGTTAGCAGAATCTAACTGGCTCTTAGCACAAGAACAACAGCGCGCCAGATCTCTACAAGAAGAGTCAATGTCTTTTGCTGCCCAAAAAGACCAAGCTGAATCTAAGCATTCCAGCTTACTTGAAACGAACGAATCTAACATTCGTAACTTGAAACTTGAGATCCAAAAACTTCGCCAACAACTATCAGACCAAAGCAGCTACCATCAACAAGACCATGCAGAAACGAAAGCGAGACACGAAATTGAGCTAAATAGCTTAAGTCAACAACTGAACGAATTAAAACGCAAGCAAAGTGAGGAAAATGGAAAACTCTCTCAGATGTTAGCCACTTATGAGAAAGAATTCTCAGATCAGCTACAGACTCAAAAAATTCAAGCAGAAGAATACAAGTCAAAGAATGAAATTTTGTCACTTGAGATCAAACACCTTTCAGCTCAAAATAGTAGTCTAATAGAAAGTCTGAGTTCGCTACAAAAGCGATGCGAGTCAGCAGAAAATTTCGGAACTCAAGAAAAAAATAACCATATGTTAACACTCTCCCAACTCGAAGCCCAGAACCAGAGGGTTGACGAACTCGGCACATTAAATAAACAAAAAGACTTTGAAATTCACCAATTAGCTCTACGAGTGCAGGTACTCGAAGAGAAGTTACAGAATCATGAGAATACAATGAAAATTATTGAAGACAATCATATATCGTTCAAGAACAGCCTAATGGAAGAATTAAAATTATGTTCTATGCTGTTTAAACTAAAAGGAAATCCAAATCTTGACATCTTTCATGAGAATGAATTGGCAAAAATTTTTCAAACACTCCGAGAAACCTTCCAAAAGGAATTGGATGAAAAAGACAAACTAATTAATAAACAAGCTGGGTTATTAGAGGAGCTGGAGGTTAAAAACAAAGAATTAAGGCTGACTATTGAAAATCATAAATTGATTCAAAATAACACTGATATGAAGAGAAAAGAAAATTTCGGTATTTCAACTAAAACAGACGCTCAATTAGGAATAAATTCGTTAGATGATCCATTCCTCCAAAAAGAAGAAGCAAAAACTCTCAACGACAAGAATACTGCTTCACCACAGCAAATAGAAGAAAACAAAACAGAAGACACTATCCAATTTAATTATCAATACAAATTTGTAAACTTAAGCAATGGAGAAACTATCGCATATGTTGAAGATGGCCCTTCGGAGGCTCATAATACCATTATAGCCCTCCATGCCAATTCGACTAATTCGTATGTATACTATGATTTTATGAAACGGCTAAAAGAAAATGCCCGGGTCATCGCTCTGGATCTGCGAGGGCATGGAATGTCTTCCTATAAATCGAGTTTCGAGAGCATAGAAGAACTCGCTGATGATGTTGTTGCATTTATCAGGAAACTCCAATTAAAACGTGTTTCTCTTATCGGATGGTCTTTAGGAGGTGGAATTTGCCTCGCTGTGGCCAAGAACGCTCCTGAATTAGTTGAT
>ENA-UOTX01000823-UOTX01000823.1-compost-metagenome-genome-assembly--contig:-NODE-823-length-29166-cov-13.979167_pt1 | contig 29166 bp, 11 predicted proteins | sample MGYA00238143_ERZ746982 | MGnify/ENA primary metagenome ERZ746982 (study PRJEB28758, sample SAMN06268862) | compost metagenome | isolation source: single cell | place: USA: California, Emeryville, Joint... | reverse complement strand
TAAAAAGAAACTAGTGAAATCGATAAACGCGCATGAGAATTATATTAACAGCATCTGTTACATCAATAAGAGTAATTCGTCGCTGGTTATCACTGGGTCGGATGACGGGCTCTGCAAGCTATGGGACCTGCGTGCGTTGGAAGCGTCGAAACCGGCGGGGATTTTTTATGGGCATCTGAGCGGGATCACATACGTGTCTTCTAGAGGAGACAACCGCTATTTTATTAGTAACAGCAAGGACCAGAGTATCAAGTTATGGGATCTGAGGAAGACCAGGACAGAGGAAATCCAATACCATCATTTTGGTTTTGATTATCGAATGGAGAAGCTGTCAGCGACCGAAATTTCTAAGATAAAGAAAGCGATGAAAATAAATCCGAATGAAGATTCCGTGGCGACCTTCTTCGGACATCAGGTTTATGTGAGTTTAGTTCGCTGTCATTTCTCGCCGAAAGCGCAAACGGATCAGAGATATATCTACACAGGTTCTGCAGATGGAAGCGTTTATATCTATGATATTCTCACGAATCGATTGGCAGCGAAGCTGGAGGTGTCAGAAGATAAGATTATAAGAGACTGCGCGTGGCATCCGAATGAGCAGTCGATGATAACGACAGATTTCTCTGGGAAAATTAGTAAATGGGACCATTTTGACCTGAAAGAGAAGAAATAAAGACTTGAGATAGTAGTTTTTAAAGCAACGATAATTTATTTCCTCCAAGGATCCAGATAGCCAGCGGAAGCTATTTCTTGCGATATTCCTTGAAGTTAGACAGTGATTAGGTTCTGGATTTTCCAGAGTTTGTCCTCATTTTGTAATTGTACTTTGTTTCTTGGCACATTTTGAATGTTACTTGTGGATATCAGTAATACTTGTCATAGAGTTTACATATATTAGTTTTTCTCAGACCCAAAACTGTGCTCTTAGTGGAACTTACAACCTTTCAAAGAGAAATTGTAGGTTTTTGTTTTTGTTTATTTTGGTGAAGCGTTTTTTTTTGCAGCTGTATAGTGATTTCGAAGCCTCTGACTGCTCATCAAGCAAGTATTTATTGACGTGAAAAGTCCCGCACAGCCCATCCTGAGGGTCAGAAGTGAATTTGAGCCATTCATCTTCAAACCCTTTCATTGTATCTTCGAACAAATTCTGTTTTGTCTCGATAATTTGTTTTTCTTCTTCGTTATAAGATGAATTGGATTGCTTTGAGATTTTCTCTTGAACCATTTGGTCTGGGTCTTGCTTTTGTTGTGTGTATATGGTTTCGCTTTGTTCTCTTTCTTCCATAGTTGCAGCAGAAATTTTGGGAATGAAATAAGTAGTGATTCTTAAATTAAATAAATTGATGTTGCTGTTGTCAATTCTGAGGATTCAAAAAGCATGAGTATATACGTTTTTAAAAGATGAATGGAATGAAGAAGCGATCTCGCCTTCGTGGATCATCCCGAGTTGTATCGAGTCTAAAATAACTTGATTTGTGGTTGATCTATTAAATAGCTACCGTCAAAAAAATTTTCGGGTCTGACCTCTGTTTTTAATATGAACATGTGAAGTAGTAATCAAGCTTTGAAAATTTACCAAGAGGATGTCTCTTATAATTCGCTCCTAACACGAGATTTTGAGGCGTTTGCATACATTTGAAGGAGAATAATAAGACTAATTTCAAACAAATCAAGCACCTCTACAACAAATACTATGAGTCTATTCCAACTTTACATCGAATTGGTCAGATTTTCTTCCTTTTTGAATTTCTTTAGCAAATGAATGAGTTCATCAGATTCAATGGGCTTCAGATTATTGAATTTTACTCAACACATAGAAATTCAAAGAACTCATTAAAAGGAACGCATTAAAAAGGGAAATAAATGTACTCAATATAGGCCATGGCAAGAATACATAAATTTATAAGAATAGTAAGCCCTTTCGAAATTTTTACAATTCATCTCTTCCATAGTGCCATTACATATGCGGCATCCAACCAACAAACATCTCTTTCAGCATTTTTTCATTCTTGCAATCATCAATAATTATATCTACCGCCTCATCCAGCCCTTTATAGTCAGCAAAGCTAATATTATTTCTAATCTTCTGCATCGCAACTTCAGGCGGGCTCGTCGATCTCTCAATCAACGGATCATAAATAAACGAATCCAGCGCTTCCATAAGATCCGTTATTCTTCTGTTAATTGCCTTCAGCACCAACTTGAAATAGTATTTGAACAGCCCATAGCTTTTAAACGGACCGAATGGCGCCTCAATGTTCTTCGTGAGTCTAAATTCAATAATCTCAGGCACAGGGAGATGCTTTCCCTTATGGAAAATACAATCGAAATCAATATGTATCACCTTCCCAGACAATTTATGAAGCAGAATATTGTCACAATGTCTGTCGCCTAATCCAATGAAATACCCAAAAGCTGACCAAACTGCTGTAGATTTCGTGTAATTTATCACTGCGTCATACCACTCATCGCTGCTCGCGCTATTATCCCAAAAGTACTCTTGAAAAACTGGTTTTAGCTTATTGAGCGTTTGGAATATCTTCGGCTTGAGCTTGTTATCCTCGATTTCTGCCGTATATTTCAGGTCTTCCAGCGAATGCGGAATATTTTGCATTTTCCAAATACCTTCCACTATCCTCTTGATCGTATCGGTGTCTTCGACCCACTCGCACAGCCCGGACCTTCCACACAAAGGAATAATACTAAAAGTCTTCATTTTCAATTTATGTCCTGACGTCAGACCAGATTTCCTCAAAATTTCATTCATAAAATGCACCATTTCAATCGTCCGAGACTCCTTCCTCACGTCTCCTTTCGGTTCGTTCTTCAAAAGGAAAGGCACGAGCTTTGATTTATATTCCCCTCCCTCTTGGTATCTACAAATAAAAGTGATTTTCTTCGGACGTTCCTTAGACGCCATGATTGAAACTTTCGAGTCCAGCTTAACAATGAAATGCGGGTTCTTATGGTAAGGGTTGTAGTCCGAGCCTACGTTTTCCTTGCGATCAGGCATTTTCGCGCTCAGGAAGCGCTTGCAAGGAACGATAACGCAATTACTTTTCAGATCTCTGAGCAGAGTGTCTGGGACGGAATTAGAATCTTTATTGAATCCGAACTCGAGCAGAGCCCGGTAGAAAACTTCAGCGTCATTGATGATTTTCCAAGACTCAAAATTCAGTTTTTTCACGTAGCTCATGATAAGCAACGCTCTCTCGCTCTTCTTCGCTTTGAGGTTCTCACTCGCCCTTTGATAACTAAAATACTTCAATGGCAACAGCCACCACACGCTTTGGTAAGGGAACTGTGCCGCGATCCTTGAGAGCGCAATACACATAATATTCGTAGCAGCCTCATCGGCGATTTCGAGCCGAGAGACTAAAAACTGAACGACAGTGACCAACTTGTAGGGTTCGATCTGAACCAACGTATTTTCGACGTTTTGGTTGATCTTCTTGAAATATTCTGGGAAGTTTTTCATGGGCTGGTTGGAGGAGTTGCTCAAGGACATACTGAGACCGAGGTTATCGACCGTGCCTTGCTGAGAAATATTAGCGCGCTTGCAGTTTTGCAGCCAGATACGAAGCGCTCGAGGCAAGCTCTGTGAGATGTAATTGTGCCCGTACTTGCAAGCGAGTAGGTACTGCTCGACTATTTTCGCCTGCGTTTGGACGTCTGGGTCTGAATTTATCCTCTCCAGCGCTTTAGCGAACTTAAAATGAAGTTTCTCATACTTGAATTTCTCGTATTTTTTCAATATTCTCGCAAAAGTGTCAATCACGTGGCTATTTGAGTAGTAGTACGCCGAATACTTTGCGATTTTCAACTTCGCATCTATCTCGATAAAAATCTCGGAGTCAATTTTATGTGTATTCGAATCGAGCACCTTGATCGAATCGAGCTTCTCGATCGCGTGTTTCTTCGATTTCGTGGTTTTGAGGAATTTAGCCATCAAGTAGTCTCTCTTCGCGGGCTTTGAGACTTTATCTTTCATTATTTCCAGTCTCTCGTAGAAAATCTGCGCCATGTCAAACTCGTGGTACTGGTAGCACATTCTAAACGCTTTGAAGGTGAGATCAGCGTAGAGTCTGTCAAAGCAGAGTTTCTCGACCTTCTGGAGGAGACACCCGAGATATTTCGTCACATTGAGCCAAAGGAAGTAGTTCTTGAAGTTTTTCGGGATTTTTTTGCTTCGTTTCATGATTTGCTTGAAGCAATAGATGAGGTTGTTCCCCGCACTACCGCCTATCTCAAACCCTTGATTGAGGATAAACCTGCTGTGGTTTTGATCTAAGCTGATTTTCATGTTCATAATGTCCATCTGCTCCGTAGACATAGTGTAAGTTCCAAACGATTTCTTCTTTTCAGAGACGTTCATCGCGAATCGGAGCAACACGATGTATTTTTCAAGGTCGATAACCTCTTGGATTTTGACGAAGATGGGGTAGACGTGCTGGAAGTTATTCCTCGCGTTGTTAAGAGAAATTGTGATAGAGAGCTTTGCGTTCTTGAGGATGAGGTCGATCTGGTCGAAATAAGCGTTTATGTTCTTGCTTTCATTGAGGAGGAACTGCTGAACGGCTTTCGATGCGAGGGAAAGCATGGAGAGGATATACATTTTGAAGAGACGGTCATCGTCGAAGGTTAGGATGCTCTCGCTGCAAAGCTTCTCAATGTGATTGTAGTAAAAATTGTTTACGAACGCATCGAAATCATCGTAAATCAACGAATCCGCCTGCTCTGCGTCTCGTAATTTATTCATAACGTCACCGCCGTACTCGTCTCGCTTCAAGATATCGCCTACATCCTTAATTCTCAAGCCTTTGAGGACCTCCTCAAAGCTAATATGCTTAAAATCATCGTTTGTTTTCGCACTTGCTCGGTAGTAAAGGTCGAGGTAATTTAGATAGGTTTTGTCGTGGTCTTCTTCGGGACTTCTGCCGGATAGGATCTTATCGATGCTGAGCATAGCCTCTTTGTATTCTCCGATCTGGTACTGCGTTTTAATGAGCTGATCATTGTTCATTAAGCTTTTCAACAGATCGAAATTCTGAATAAACCGCTCTTTTCGAGGGTCAAACTCAGGGATAGAGCTCTCAAAGCTGAGGTTGCCTCCTCGTTTTTTGTGTGTGCTGGTGTAACTCTGCTGCTCTTTGGCGATCTTCTGGAGATGGTCGATCTGAGCCGCGCGATCTTCTTTCTTCCATTGCTCAAGGGTCTTTAAACAGCTGATAAAGACGATTCTATGGTAGATTTTTCCGTTCTCTAAGACATTATTGATTTCTTCTGCGATCTTCCTCACATCGCTTTGAGCGCAGTTTTGCAAGTACATGTGCACGAGGAACGGCATGATGCTATTCGAAAGCTCATACTCAACGTTCATGAGCTCAACACAGACTTCCAGCAAGCTAGTGACGTCTGATTTTACAAACTGAATGAGCTGATACATCCATTTCAACAGGTTAAAGCTCTGCGGATCAAACACGGTTTTCTCATGCTCAATCTCCAGCTGCTGCTGCGAGACTTGGATGTTAAACGAACCCGTCTTTGACTGTTTAATGCTCTTTTCGAGTTTCACAAGAGTGGAAAACACCGTATAATAACTTACATCAACGAACCACATGTTATTATGCACGAACCGCTTGAGTGTATCGGCAATTTTGAGCGGCGCGTGGTCTCTGTTAATCAAAATTTTGTGTTTGCAATAAGTATTAAGATTCTTAACTTCGCTCTGAGAATAAAGTCCGAAGAGGCCGAGACAATCGACGATAAGCGTGTATTTGAACTCTTCAACGAACACCAGCGGAGATGCTTTTGCGCGGTTGTCTGTGTGGATTTTTCGCACCTCACTGAAATCGTAAAGGTTAAGGAGATCCGCATGGAGACGAATAAGACTCTTCCGTAATATCTCCCAATCATCGTATTTATTCAGGTACATCTTGGAGAAATTGCGCTTGAGGAAAGAGAGGATGAGAATAATCTTCTCAGTGAACTTAGAGAAGGTTTCGAGGTATTCAGGCGTTCGTCGCAGCAAATCAGCCTTTTTCTGTAAATGCTCTTTGCCAATCGCGGTTTTGATCCTGCTTCTGAAGTCTTCGCTTTCGTAATTCTGGTAAACAAAGAAGTTGTTCTTAGCAAAAACTTTCATGTCGATCACTGCAAGGAATTTCTCGAGGAGCGCGGATCCTCTCTGCTTGCTGAGGGAAAGATACCGGTTTCTCGTCACCATATTCGCGTGATTCTGCTTCGCCATTGAGAGAAAGCAGAAGAGCGAGGTGATAAACAGATCGAAAGTCGAGTCTTCCAACACCTTGACGATCTTATTGAAATTTCGCATGATATAGTCAATTATCAGGATTCCAGCCTCCAAATAGAGGCACTTTCTGAACGTTCGCCACAGCGTCAAGCTCATCAGCTGTCTAAAGCGGTCTTTTGTCTGCTCTTTGGTTTTAACATTCAAGAGAATGATATGACAAATACGGATTAACGGAATAACCACCTTGATTAATTGCGCATAATGCACGTTCTGCGGCGGGAGCGCTTGTTCCATGTAATTATCGAAATACTTGATAAATATCAGGAATTCCTCGTCGCTTTTGATCGACCGGACAATCTTCTCGCTGAGTTCTTGGTAGTTTTTGTAATCCTGCTCGAATCCTTTCAAATTATGATACCCGCTCTCTTCTCCTGAGAGTAATTCGAATAATATGGGCTTTGTGTTCGTAAGTAAATCATTAACAATAGGCTGGAATTTCAACGTGTCGGTTTTAATAATAGAGTATATTTCGTCCGTTTCTAAGATAAAAGTCTTATATAACGTCAGCCGCTGCTCCAAGTTCGGGTTATGCTTTGGCTGTTGAGCCTCTTCGTAAAGAATTTCGATTTTTTTCGCCTTGGCCTGCAAATCCTCGTTCAAAAAAGCGATTAACTCGTCCTTTAACGCCTTATACTTAGGCGAAGACCGATGCAACTGAGCCTCCAGATTAGTCAAAAGAGTCCGGTAGTTACCCAAATACTGTGGGTCATCGAACTGCAGCCCATCCGGGAAATCGGATTTCACATATGTCTTAATAAAGGTATCGAAGCGTAGCATCGTGTTAAATATGTCATTGAGAGGATAGATATTTCTCGTGCGGAGATATGGATAGGCTTTTGCAAGCATAACCTTCGTGATGAAAGAATGAACGAAGTATTCGGTTTGAAATTTGCCTTTATCGAAAAAGGGAAGCTTTTCAGGCTCGCAGTCCTTGAAAACACGGAACTGGAAGTAGTATGGAGGTTTCCGATTGAGAAGGGATTCGAAAATACTGCAGGCTTTTTGGAAATGGGTAAGGATGTCGATGTAGAGCTGTGCCCAGACTTTTCCAGGAAACAGGGATAATACATCAGGCAGAGATGCAGTGGATGGGAAGTTGGACTCGAGAATGAAAAATTTGGTCTTGATGCTGAGCGCGGGATCGAGGAGCTTAGCCTGGATTCGCTTGTAGGGAGTTTCTTCAACGATATCCATTTATATTGCGAAAATTATTAGAGTATTATTTAAATTCCTGCTAAATTTTGGCGCACTTATATAACCATTACATACAGAGATAAAAATTTATAGTCTCTCTGAGAGAGAGAGAATTCGTCTTTCTTGGAAAGAAGAGATCAAGAAATGACCTGGCATTAACTGCGTAGGGAATATGGAGACAACGATCAGGAAATTGGGTCAGTTAATGAAATTTAACAAGTATGAAAAACCAAAAATTATGAGGAATGGTATTTCAACAAAAAAACATAAGTTTGCAAATTAAACTGCAACATAGGGAAAATTTATTTTACATAACAGATTTGTATGTTTCCTCTCAAAAAAGTAAGAATGTAAGCCGATGGTGTATCTACAACCAAAGAAACCTCTTCTCTGAATTACTTCAGCCAAAATAGCCAGCGGTGGAAGCTTTCTTTCAATATTTACCCCCAAGCAAATAGCTTCTTTTTGAAAAAAGCGATTAGTTTTCTGCTCTTTTTCTCCCGCGACCTGGACGCTTTGTCGATGTATTGTTGGAAATATATTCGGAACCGGTGTCATCGTCTGTATCTATATATAATTATTATATTAGATTCATTGTTTTGGAAACTTTAGATTACATGTTTCTCGCATATGTTCCGCTCGGCCTGGTCGCTTCGGATTTCCTCGACCTCTTCGAGAGCTTTTCTTATCGTCATCTACAGTAACACCATCATCATTATCATAGCCGTTGGCTTCAGGATAATCCTCTTCAGCCGGAAGGTATTTATCAACTGATAAGCTCTTGCCTGCGTCTCGCATAATCTGCAAATCATGCTTCACTTCACTCTCACTTAACTGTAATTTTTTGCCTTTAAATTCCATTAAAATCAATAACCGCAAACGATTAGAATACTATATTGAGCCAAGAGATTGTCGACAACCACAAAAGTATCCACGAAGGTGATCTGCCTGACGACTTGATACTTTCGTTTATTAATATGCTTATTAAACATATTTTCCAACTTCCTTGCCGCCAAGCAGGTTTCATCAGCGAAAAATGGATTAGAATTGCTGTTTCCGTTCAATTCGGTGTATGCCATTGGATCTGGGTTCATCCTGATCTGTTTTCTAATACTATCTTGCTCGATGTCGTCATGAATCGGTTTTTCGATTCCATTGCTCAAGGGAGCGATTTCATTCGGAGTGCGGCTGACTCGTTTATATTTGCCTCGTCCAACACCCTTAGGCTTCGTGCGGCAGCTGGGGCAATTATAGGCGACAGTGCCTTCTTTCTCTTGCTGCAATAGGATCTCTTTCTGGATGTTTTGGTCCTCACAGTCTATATGGGTCTAGCAAGAATTAATTAAATCCATGTAATTCCGAGTGTCTTACCCATCGCTTGCAGATATCGCAGTCAATCCAAGGCTTCGAATCGCTGTACCCTTCACCATCTTCGATGTAGATCTGCTTACAGAAAGAGCAGTATTGCTGCTTCTTCCAAGCCTCTTCGCAAATTTTGCATGTCATTTTGCCCATGACTCGTCCTTTGCTCCACAGGGCCTGGTTGTTTTGGTCGGTCTGGCAATACGGATTGAAACAAGTGCGGATTTTCTTTCTTCTCGCATTTGGATCCTCTAGAAGGGGTTTCTCTGATTGGCTGAGATGCTCGGCGCTTTCTTCAACCCCAGCACTTTTTTGCAAGGCCATTTCTAAAAAAAATAAAATGAAATGATTGGCTTTGAGGGAATAATTACCATTGCCAATGCCCAGCTGGTTCAGAGCACGCGCCTCAACGTTCATGGCAGGATTACCCAATTTTTGGTTCAATCCAGTGCGATTTAGCGAAATATCATTAATTGCGCTCGACATAAGGCTATCCATCACGGTCAAGCCAGGCTGCTGCGCCCGAGAAACTTGTTCCAGCAGATTATTTTGCATAATAAGCTGCGCATTGGGATTATAAACACTCTCAGCGTCTGAAAACAGCAGTTGCTGATACGGGTTGTATTCTTGAGGGAAAAGTCCCATAGTATTTGCAGGAAGCCTCTGGGTATAGTCATGGAAGTTCATATTATTAACCGCAAACGTGCCTGGGTTGGTGATAGCGCCTTGATTCTGGAGCATTACAAGTAGTAGCTGATTGCTGATGCCACCACCGCCTAGATCATTATAACCGCCTAAGGCACTTTTTGCTTTGAGGTCAATATTATTATAAATAGCATTCAATTGATTTTTGGCATTAATTGCAAGTTCCAAACCTATCGAAATAAAATTAGTGTCAGATGAAATATAGTGTAACTTGGTTTTCGTTACCTTTATCATCATGGTGCTGAATCGGCATTGATTTCGCAGTATCTGTCATTCGACTACCGCTATCGCTGACTTTTGAGTACGAATTGGTCATTCGCCTATTGTTGTCACCACCGCGGTTTGATATTGGCGACTTGTGAACCGGGCCTGATAGTATTTCAATTTCTGGCTCATCAATATGAGTATCGATGACCTTCTTTTCTTTCTGAGCTGATCTGTGAGAGTTAATAGATGAGATGAGCACATTTAGGCGCAAAACGTCGGTTACTGAGTTGCAGATTTTTGATTTTTGGCTGGTATGTGCTCGATAACTTGGACATCGTCGCTGCTAATATCAGACTTTGCGTTGTCTTTCATAAGAGCGTCGGGTTTTCTCGCTAGATCCGTCATAATAATTTGAATGAAACGATTTCGTTTTAAAGGAATTTCTTTTTATTGCCGTTCTTGATTATTATGTGTAATAGTGTCGCTAATCACATTCAAAAACAGCAAAAGCTTAAGTCTGTGAAAATATCACCAAATTATAGGGTTCAAATTAGAGGGAGTTAACCCAATGAATGAACGAAACTAATAATGCTTGAGACTTCTTGGTAAAATGGGAAATAGAGAGAGTGCAGCTGCTGTGATGGGCTCGCGAGCTTAGAATTGGAGGGCGGTTTGTCTGGAAGCAGAAAGATGCATTAAAGCGTAAAATGCGAAGTTTCAGGCAATTGCCTTGGAAAGAGTCAGATTTGCCATGGAAATACTCTCCTGAATGGGTTCAACACACATTTTCTCTCGTGTTAGAAATGAGATGATGGATGAATGAGTTCATTAATGGCATTAAAAGTCAAATTTTTCGGGAATCAATGATAGGAACAAAAGGAATTATATTTAGCGCTGCAACGACACTTCGGTAAGCTTCTGAAGAGCGTGATATGAACATTAGAAAACCTGTGAAGGTGTGGCTTTGCATTTGGATTGTAAGTACAAAATAGTATCGTAATAATACAAATTTAGCGAGTTTGTCAACGGAAACGAAAATAAAGAAGCCTCCCTTGATATGCTTTTCAATATTTGGAAGACTTAAGGCACATTTTTCAGAGAACTAGTTTAATTGATGAAATAAGAAGAGAGATGATGAAAGGCTGAGTTGGCCTATTTGGTATTGAACAGACCTCAACAAAATGTGTGTCAAACCTGTAGAGAGTGACCAAATCTTCGATAACAGCTCTTGAGTTTTTCCTATGCTCGTATGAAAGTTGGCATTGGCAGAAAGAAAATATTCTGACAAAAGAAAAGTGAAAGTTGCGAAATGATGCTGATGGTGTTGAATGGTGCTCATCCAATTCAATTTTCAATGCGAGATTCATATTCTCAATGTAAAATAAAGAATATCATCATGTAGGAGGAACTCTGTATTTTCATCGGGTGAATTCCTAAGTAACTCTTTAGTCTTTAATTAATTAATAAATTAATTTTTTTGGAAAAAGTAAAAATATCGAAAGACTTTGTATATATTTTGATAGACTGAATAACTGTTCGTTGCGTGATTCTGCTAGCCTTTGAGTTGAGTGAGAGCTTACCAAGATCGTTGCTATCGTTTTCAACAAAAGTCACTAAGTTCTGCGCTTTCGTTCTTTTTTTTTTTCTCACCAAAGCTTCCTCATTTCGGTTGTGGTAAGCAACATTTTTCATTTGGTTAGGAGAGGCAAGCTAATTTCTTAACACCTGAGCCGGAGGCTAGGTAAAGTGACCCAGCTTGAGTTGCTTGATTGCTGCCAAATTAAGAACTTGGCGCTAAAGGATTTTGAAATTATTTGGCTTGTATCACAGGGGTTTATCAGATTAGTCAGGCAATTCGAGTCTAAAGAGCACCTATCATTGGCAGCAATTGCAATTCCTACGCTTAAAACGAGGAAACCGAAAACATTTAGAAAGGGTTTGGTAAATTTTGCGATCAGTGACGAGTGAAGAGTGTTGAGCCTGGAAATTAGTCAATTCGAAATTAAAATTGTTATCTATAGGGACTTTTACATGTGGGCACCTCACCTACAGGATTCCCTCAGTTTTTTCTCCTGGAGCCAGTTTAAGTGCAAAATGAGGTACTTCAGCCGAGACATAGTGTTGGTTTCTAGAGGGGTTTTTGAATAGTTTGTAGAGTAGATTCTTTTACATAAAGGTCGCTTCGGCCAATAAGACCAGTAACGGTACGTCGTTAAAATTTCAAACTCAGAAAAATCAAATCAAACGAAGACTCGAATGGAGTTCTTCTTTTTATCTCGGGGTTATCTAAGGAAGGCGTATTATGCTACAATTCTAAGAAGGCAGAGAAAACTAAAGAAACCGTGAAAACGATAACTTATCGTTTTAATTTTTTATTGCGAGTACACGTAAATTTAGAACAAGAGGTTCAATGCTCTTCTCGAAAGTTTGGTATATTGTCACACTTCCTGGAGTCTTTGTTGCGAGAAAACATTTGGGATACTGAGGCTAACCTTTCAAACTATAGATGTTGTGAATTTCAAGCTTGTTCTGAGTCCTAAAGTCAATTTCATGACTTGAGCCAAGTTGTGCCAGAGAATAATAAAAGTACGTTGGAAAGAAATAGATTTCAGTCTTCTTTTGCCATTTTAAATAAATGTTTGAGTAGTATGATGTATATTATGATCATTAGAGATAGTATAAAGGTTTCTTCTACAATGAAGCAATTTAAGCATACATGAACTCATTTGATTAGCTTACTTTCGTTGAAAAGAGAATAATTGGTAGCCACCTTGATCAAACTTATCCTCACTTCTGGAAAGTCCACTGGATCTAAGTTCTTTTCCACATGGGAGTGACTTCTTTGAATTGTACATGCAAATATCTTCCCAAAGTCCCTACTTTCCTGTTTGGTTTTAGACGGATGTATGCAAAATGATTGTCAGCAGGCCAGCCTTCGTTCCCTGAGTGTTCATACTTCAACTAATATAACCATATTTATAAAGGCTAGAATCTCATCGAATACTCTCGACTAAGCTACAACCATGCTGAGATACTCTCAATGAGCCTCATCAGTCATTGTTTAAGCGCATCTCCAGTCATTTGGAGTCTGGCTACACTTTTCAAGAAAACAAGCAAAAGGTAAGGGATAAAATAAATTCTTATCGAATCCAAAAGAAAAACTGAAAAAACGTTTTTTCATTCGGGTATAACCTGTCCGTTTTTGTGACTTTTTTCAAAACGCGAAATATATGGAAAAATAGCACTCTATGCTCTAAGTCTGACCCAGTATGACGCTTTTCTGGTGGAATTAATGCCTCTCTCGACATTTTCTTTCAAATCATAGCAAGACTCAGTGACTCAGGGCTGAAAAATTGTTTTAATCAAAATAAATAAACGGACAGCTAAAAGGTAAACAGGCAGCTATGAATTAAACGTACAGTTAACTCCGAAACGTACTAGTATACACCGAAAACGCAACCCTTTCGGTTTTTTTGGTGAGGTCTCTACCTATTTAAGCCCGAAGGAATAGAGCAATTATATAATATCTTTCAAACAAATCTAAACAATACAAGTCTTCAAACCTTCAGTCATTTATTCACTAAAGATGACAAAAACTTCGAAATTATTGCTTTTCATTCTCTTGGGAACTTTATGTTTCCAAGCATTGTCTGTTAGAGTGTCTTCGAACTCTAAAAGTCTTTATACTTCAAGTTCAACATTGGAGTCTACTTTGGAGTCGACTTTGGAATCTACTTTAGAATCTACTTTTGAATCTACTTTGGAGTCTACCTTGGAATTTAGCAGCGAAACTTCTGCAACTGTCACTACTTCCCAAACCTTTTTCTCTTGCTCGAGTCCTCCCAATGAATCTGGATGGTCATACTCTAGGGGATTCTCAACTATCCGGTGTGTAGGTTCAGGATTTACATATCTGGGACCTTATGGTATCGGAGACATTGTTACCTCTGCAACTCTCAAACTTAATTCACACAGGGGTGTCGTAGTCTCATTCAAGTTAGCCTGGATTGATTCTTGGGATGGAGAATCCTTCAAAATCACTGCTGACGGAGCTCTAGTTTTCACGAGAAGTCGCTCTTATGCTCAACAACCCGGGAATACCTGCAATACTGCTTGGAATGATGGATACGAAGAACTCAAATTCGGATTCAACCACACTGCAAGTACTTTGACCTTCACCTTTACCTCCACACTCGACGAAGCTAACACTAACGAAGCATGGGGTTTCTGTAATTTTGAGGTTACCCCCACAGCTTATCCAGTTACTTCAAGTGGTTCTCCTGCAGGTGTGAATATCCCCGGCACCTACACTTGGTTCCCTTGCACTGGCCCGACCAACGACGCCAGCTGGTCATACACCACAGCATTTTCGACAATTGCTTGTGCTGGTTCAGGAAAAAAATATAACGGGCCTTATGGCAAAGGAGTAACTGTTACCTCTCCCGCTCTTCTACTTAGCGGACACAACGGAATCATAGTATCATTCAAGTTAGCTTGGATTGATTCATGGGATGGAGAAACTTTCAAGATTTCTGCTGACGGTACTACAGTCTTTTCTAAAACTCGCAGCTATGCTCAACAACCCGGGAATACCTGCAATACTGCTTGGAATGATGGATACGAGGATGTCCGCTTCGGATTCAACCATACTGCAAGTGTTTTGGTCTTTACCTTTACCTCAACACTCGATGAAGATGTTAGCAATGAAGCATGGGGTTTCTGCGATTTCTCAGTTACTACCTCATCAAATCCAGTTACCTCAAGCGGTACTGCTATCGTCAGCACTTCTGCCACCTCTGTTGTCTCAACACCTAGCTACTCAGGTCCCGCCATTTCAGCCGTCTTCCCAAGCGCAATGGACTTGGGATGTATCAGTCTCCCCTCAATTGCTTCCCAATTGACAAACGCAGTCACTTTGGCAGCAGGCGCCAGTGAACAGACAAAAACTATTATTGACACCACAGTGTCTACGATCGTCAACGGATTGCTCAATAACCCTATCACTGGAGACGTTGCTGGCTCTAATGCTTGCCTCGGAAACTTCTTGGGTTCAGAAATCACCGAAGAAATTGATCAATGTTCGGCAATGCTCTTGCCAGATACATCAGAATACTCTGTTATAGCATTCAACGTTCCTGTTCCTGGCGGATTCTGCTCGGCTCAACCAGAAATCACCATGGCAGCTTTCTGTCTTGCCATCGGTAAATCCTCAAACAACCTCCCATCCTTGAGCATTCAAGCTAATTCAGGAGCCCTTTCCTGCTTGGCAACAGCAGCTGGCTCAGGAGTCGGATATGTTATCGCATCTGCTATCGAAGCTGGACTCGACACTGTCAGTCTTGGTCTCTCACTCACCTCTTCATTCGAGAAGAAAACCAAAATTTATACTGGGAAGGTTGAAGACGTCCAAATTAGTGGCAATTATTATGATTACATCAGCTTTGAAGTTGATCCCACACAGTTCGGTATCCCAAGTGTCTTTGAAATCAGCGGTTCCGCTACTAGAGTTGTCAAGGTGATGGATAATGCAGGAACTTGGATTTCTAAACTTGGCTCTGCGAAAGGTGTCAAAGATGTCGCAAAGACTTTGCGGAGATCTCTCCATGCTTGTCGCACTCGAAGTTGAACTCACTATGGCCCTTGCCGACAAAACTTTGGGATTGCTTCCTGATTTGGGACCATATTCATTGGGATTAGGAACTCTCTACGCAACCACATCTACTTCTCCCCTAGCTTCAGGACAAAGTCTCAAACCAGGTGTCTACACTTATGTCGCTGCTAACAATATTCTCCCTGAACTTATAGCAGACATTATGACAAATATTGTTTCGAAGGTTAGCGGTATTCTCGACACAGTCCTCGGCGATCTCGGCATTAATGTCTCAAGCTTAGTTAAGAAATTGACACCTAAATCATCGGGTTCAAGTAACGCTCTTGGTTTCATGGTCAATACTGAAGAAATCAGCTTATTTGTTCAAACTTTCCTCGGACCTATCGATGTTATTGCTCCTAAGGGCACTGAGATGAGTGTCGAGTGCTCTTTCAAGTATAATGGCAACAAGTTCAGCTGCAAGCTACATCTTGGTTCAGTTACCAAATTCTTCACAGGACTTGTTGAAGGCGCTGTGTGGGTTATCAAGGAAGCCGAAGAGTTCTTCGATGAAACTGGTGAAGCGATTGCTTTTGCAGCAAAAGAACTCCACTCATTCACCAATAAAGCTATTAAAGACACAGCAACCGGCATCAAGCAAGGATATTATACTGTTTCCAAATTTGCCAATCAGGCCGCAAAATGGGCAGAGAAGGCCATCTATCAATGCGGTATGAAAACAGTCCAAGACGCTGTCCTTTGTGGTACAGATGTTATCACGGATGCTGCAAAATGTGGTGCGGACTTTATCACAGACGCTGCCAAATGTGGCGCAGACGTCGTGACTGATGGTGCTAAGTGTGGCTGGTCATACGTGACTGATGCTGCCAAGTGTGGCGCTCAGACAGTCACTGATGCAGCTAAATGTGGAACAAAATATATCACTGATGGTGCGAAATGTGGATTCGATACGTTCTCCTCTATTGCCAAATGTGGAGTACAATGCGTGACATCACTCTTTTCAAAATGCTCTTGCAAGTTGCCAAAATCTTGCAATATTGCCAACACATGTTCGGTGGCTCTCAGCTGCAATATAGCAAAAACTTGCTCAATCGCAAAATCGTGCAGTGTCCCCAAGAAGTGTAATATCGCTAAAACATGCAACATCGCCGCTAATTGCTAACAATTCAAGATAATATCGAAATAGTATTGATTGAGCATCTCATTCAAAACCTAAACAACAAACAAAAACAGAACTTATTAAATTTTAAAGTGAAATGAACATCGGAAAATGTGTCTTGGACATTGTATTTTTTTATAGATATATTGTTTTGTTCATAATTCACATAATTCACCTTCTATTCATCTCAGAATTTAACCTGATGAATTCTAGAAAAATTTCAGTCCTACCTTCCTGCTAGATTTGCTTTCTAGTTCTCATTTTAATATTTTAGAATAAAAAAGCGTTAAATTCGACTCATAATAATGTGAATCGAATTAGTTAGTTAATGCAAAAAGGTCCCACTATTCCACGTCGCGGAAAAAGTACATTTATTTTAAATTTCTCTTTCCCTATTATGGAAATTTTTCGATAATTTATTAAGTAGCTTGAAATTTATTCTTAATACTTATTTGTTGCAGTTGAATGAAATAGTAAGTTCTGTTATATTTAAGGATTACAAACATGAACAAAAAGTTCATTTGAGGTTGCGACTTATTTGAAATGAATCAATTTTCTATGTAATCCTGCAAGCTAAAAACAGTTTTCCTTTAGGAGAATTTATTAAGAATTATATTAGACTGTGCGTTCTATAATGACATTCAAATTCAAGCCTTTTTAATAATGAGTGATTAGGAACGAAAAGAATTGAAATCAGCACTACAAATACATTCCCTCACAAGTATGGAGAGCCTTAATATGAATATGAATGCAACAGCAACAACGACCTCGGGAAACTCTCAAAGTTTTAATTTTTGCATTTACATTGTATGTCTAAAAGATTCAGATTTATTGAACTTTCCAACGGATAGTTTAATCGATTAAATAAGAGGACCAATGATGAAATGCTGGGATAGAATACATTTGGAGAACAATCCTCAAAATATGTAAGTCGAGCTTGTCGAAAGGGACATTATCATGGATTAAACTTTTGAGTTTTTCCCTCAGCTCGTACAATATTGGCAGAGAGGTAATAATCTTTTTTTAAAAGAGCAAAAGAAAGGTTGGCGAGATGTTTCTGAAAGTTGTAGAATGCTACTTATACGGTTTAAGTCTCATACTTGTATGTCAATCTCAATATTGAAAAACGAGAGAGAATGCTCATTAAGGAGAGAGACTTTTGTGTTTTTATCGAACATGATAAATTACACAATCTTGGTAGAAATAAATTTAGTCTTATTTTCATTTTTTGTATGAAGTAATATCATCCGAAGATTCGGATGGCTCTTGGCAGCCTACATATTGTTTCACTGTCGACTTTATCATCTTTTGATTCCTTTGAGAGCTCGCCAAGTCTGTTGCTATCGCTTGCAACGAAGGTTGCACTTTTCCTTTTCTGCTTTTGACCAAAGCTTCCATTTCGAAATTATGAAGCAACCTTTTCATTTCTATAAGATAGAAAACTGATTTCCTAACTCCTAAGTAGTATTCTCGACATACTACTACCTTTTTGGTAGAACTTAATGCCTTTATTTTGTAACGGATTGAAAAAAATTCTATTTTCTATGTAACAGTGCCTTATAGTTCTGATTAATGAGAAGGTTCTCAGGCTACTTACTACCTATGGCGATGAGTAGATGTATAGGTTGACTCGGTTTTTCTTTTTTGAATTTTCTATGCTCAATTTGCATCATCTTATCGACAAACCAAAACCTGCTTCTGAGGAATCAAAGGCAGATTTTCTAGTTAAAATGGCTTAGATTAGTTTGTTTGGTCCCTGGTGAAGTTTGACGCTGAGGTATTTTGAAATTAGTTGACCTAGATCGAAGCTGCCCATAATTTTGACATGGATCAAGATAACTCGATTTTAATGAACATCTTCCATGAAATGCGCTAACGAAGATCCTCCGTTGTCGAATACGAGTACATTGAATACATTTCGCGAAGGCTCGATAAATTTGGAACCGAGCTGTGAGCTTTGAGAATAATAATTCTTCATAGATATATTATTTTATCTTTACTGACCTGACTGAAATTAGATGTCTGTTTCAGTGATATAGCAAGAGAATCCTTGACATAAAGTAATCAGACAGTACTAAGATGTCACTGCCTGTTCAAAACTCGTAAAATCGAAAGCAGAACGTAAAATTGAATGTATTTCATTGTTTCCGGAGTTCGCTTTTTTTGGAAAGAGTGCAATTTAAGAATCCTTCAGTTTAATAATTTTAATGGGATATAAAACGCTCTGAGTTTTCTGCCGCCAAATTTGGCATCTTTACGCTACTTGAAGCCCTTGCTGAGAGAAAGCATTCGCTAGACAGACGCAAGGCTTTAACACAATATTCATCGAGAATTTCAAGTTAATGCTGAGTTTTAAAGCATATTTTCTAAATGACTTGAACCGAGATTCGTCAGAGAATAATGGAGGTCTATTGAGGAAAATATAAGTCAATTTGTTCGTTTGGAAATGAGGAATGAGGGTTATGATTAATCTTAAGCGTTTTCGAAAAGTTCTTGTTAAAATCCAGTGATGTTAGAAAGGACATGAATTCGTGCTTGATTTACATACTTGAAAAAAGGATGTTTGGTAGTTACCTTGATCAGCTTGCCTCCACTTGAGAATATAGTCTGCTACTCATTAACTATGGGAGTAACTTCTCTGAACAGAAAAAAATTTTCTCAAAACCTAAACTTTCATCACTGTTTTTGTGAGCAAAGATAGTACCGAATGGCCGGTAACAGTGTGGCCTTCCTTTGCTGACAAATAGACCGTTTTCTATTTCACCTAGTTTAGCCATATATATATATCCACAAGGTTGAACAAATCTCATCGAAAAACTGCGATCAAGTTTAAACCATGTTGAAATACTCTTAATCAACCTCATCAGTTATTTTTCAAGCTAATCTATGGTAGTTTGAGCAATGGATTCCCTCTTCAAAATGAAAAAGGGATAAACTATAATATCATTCCTATCTCTCTAAAATAACTGATTTTTAATAAAAAACGTATTTCCTGATCTGGACATAAGCTGTCCGTTTTGTTGAGTTTGGTTCAACACACGAAGTATGTTAAAAAATAGCTCCTAACTTTCTAAGTCCTATCCAGGATGATGCTTTCCTGGATTAATTTAATGTCTTTCTCACAGCCCCCTGTCTCATAGCCATAGCAAAATTGGATAGATAAAGTTTGTAAATTTAATTTTTTCAGTAAAATAAACGGGCAGTCCTAAATTTAACGAGCAGCTCTATATTAAACGGGCAGCTTTAAATGAAACGTACATAGTTAAAGTAGTAACGTGCTAATTTAAGAGGAAACGCAACCCTTTCTGTTTTTTTTGGGTTAAGATTGCGTCTATTTAAGCTGAGAGGAATACAGCATTTATAATATCTCATTCGAAACAATAATAAGAATACAAGTCTTCTAATCCTCAGTCATTTACTCATTCAAGATGACAAGAGCTTCTCGTCATTGGAAATCAACTTCCAAATTACTACTTCTCATTCTCTTGGGAACTTTATGTTTCCAAGCATTGTCTGTTAGAATGTCTTCTAACTCTAAAAGCGCCTCAGCATCAAGTTCAAAGTCGGAGTTTAGCAGCTCAACTTCAGCAGCTGCGGCTCTCCTTACTGACACAGCTCAAACCTATTTCGCTTGCTCTAGCCCTTCCCATGAATCGGGATGGTCGTACTCTGCTGGATACAATAAAATCAATTGTGCAGGGAAGAATTATCTCGGGCCTTTTGGTTCTGGAGCGACTGTTACCTCTCCTCAGTTCTCGCTATCCCCGCACCAAGGAATCATTATTTCATTCAAGTTGGCTTGGATTGCTTCTTGGGATGCCGAAACCTTCAAGATCACTGCTGACGGTACTCAAGTGTTTTCCAAAACTCGCAGTTTTTCTGAACAAACCTGGCCTAGTTGTTTAAACCCTGTCTATCATGACGGCTTCGAGAGCATCACTTTCGGATTCAACCACACTGCAAGCACTTTGACGTTGGTCATGTCTTCCAACCTCAATGAAGAGACTAATAATGAAGCATGGGGTATTTGTGATTTCGTGGTTACTCCCACAACATCTCTTGTTACCTCAAGCGGTGTTGAAGTATCCCCAAAAATTACTAAAGCAACCACCTTTTTTGCTTGCTCCAACCCTTCTAATGAAGAATTGTGGTCATACTCTGCTGGATACAATAAAATCAATTGTGCGGGAAACAGCTATCTCGGGCCTTATGGTAAAGGAGACACCGTTACCTCTCCAACGCTCACACTTACTTCGCACAAAGGTGTCATAGTTTCATTCAAGTTAGCTTGGATTGACTCCTGGGATGATGAAACCTTCAAAATCACTGCTGACGGCACTCAAGTTTTTTCCAAAACTCGCAGTTATTCTCAACAAACCTCGAATACCTGCAACACTAATTGGAATGATGGCTACGATAGCTTCACTTTCGGATTCAATCATAGTGCCAGCACTCTGACCTTCGATATTACTTCTGATCTTAGTGAAGATATCACTAATGAATCATGGGGTATTTGTGATTTCGTGATTACACCTACAGCATATCCAGTTACTTCAAGTGGTTCTCCTATAGGCGTGACCATCCCTATAGGCACTACCACTTGGTTCTCCTGCTCTGGTCCTACGGACGACGCTACTTGGTCATACTCTACAGCTTTTTCGACAATTACTTGTAGTGGTACTGGGAAAACCTATCTCGGGCCTTATGACACAGGAGTGACTGTTACCTCTCCACCTCTTGTGCTTAGCGCACACCAAGGAATCATAGTATCTTTCAAGTTAGCTTGGATTGATTCTTGGGATGATGAAACCTTGAAGATTTTTGCTGACGGAGTTCTAGTGTTTTCCAAAACTCGCAGTTACTCTCAACAATCTCCGAATAGCTGCCATAACGCTAATTGGCCTGACGGCTACGAGGATATCCGCTTTGGTTTCAACCATACTGGAAGCGGTGTAGTCTTCACTATCACCTCAACACTCGATGAAGATACCACTAATGAAGCATGGGGTATCTGTGATTTCGAGGTTAAAGTCTCACCATATCAAGCCAGTTCTTCAGGAGAGGAGCTCCAAAGTCAGGCTCTTACCCAAACAACCACCACCTGGTTCTCATGCTCTGGCCCTGCTAATGAATTTTTATGGAAATACAACACAGCATACAGGACAATCAAATGTAGAAGTAACACGTATCTCGGTTCGTTTAGCAAAGGAGAATCAGTTACCTCCCCGAAGTTCGTGCTTGGTTCACACGCAGGAATTATAGTATCTTTCAATATAGCTTATATTGATTCTTGGGATGCCGAAGTATTCGAAATCACTGCGGATGGCAATCTAGTTTATGCCCGAGCTCGCGCTTTTTTTGAGCAAACCTCGCCTAGTAGTTGTTCAAACCCTGGTTATAACGAAGGCTTCGAGAGCATCACTTTCGGATTCAACCATACTGCAAGCACTTTGACCTTCTCTATTACTTCTAACCTAGACGAAGATCCCAATAATGAAGGATGGGGTATCTGCGATTTCTCAGTGACCATCTCACCTTATCAAGTTACCTCAAGCGGTATCGTTACCAGCAGCACTTCTGTCTCCAGAGGTCCTGCCATTTCAGCTGTCTTCCCAAGCGAAATGGACTTAGGATGTCTCAATATAGCCACTATTGCTTCCTATTTGACAGATGCGATTTCTGTGATAGCAAACCTCAACGCTGAAACACAAGCTACGATTGACAAAACAGTGACTCCAATCGTCAACGGATTGGTTAAAGGAGGAGGGGTTACTGGCTCTAACGTTTGTCTTGGAAACTTCTGGGGCTCAGAAATACTCAGGGATAATCGTCAATGTTCGGCAATGCTTTTGCCAGAGACATCAGAATACTCTGTATTATCATTTAACATCCCTATTCCTGGAGGAGTCTGCTCTGCTAAACCAGGAGTCACCATGGCAGCTTTCTGTCTTGCCATCGGTAAATCCTCAGATAATCTCCCATCCGTAAGCATTCAAGCAGATTCAGGTGCTCTTTCCTGCTTGTCTGCAGTTGCAGGCTCAGGAGTGGGATATATTATAGCGAATGCTCTCGAGGCTGGACTCGACACTGTAAGTCTTGGTTTCTCGCTCACTTCTTCATTCGAGAAGAAAACTAAAATTTATACTGGAAAGATTGAAGAAGTCCAAATTAGCGGCAATTATTATGATTACATCAGCCTTTCAATTGATCCCGCAAAGTACAGTGTTCCAGACGTCTTTAAAATAGGCGGTAAAGCTACTCGAGTTATCAAGGTTATGGACAACTCAGCGACTTGGGTTTCTAAACTAAACTCTGCTTCAAATGTCAAAGATGTGGCGAACACTTTGTTCGGAGAGCTCTCTATGCTTGTTGCAATCGATGTCGAAGTCACGATGACCCTTTCCGCCATAACTAAAGGATTGCTTCCTAATTTGGGTCCTTATAAATTGGGAGTGGGAACTCTCTACGCCACTACATCTGCTTCTACCTTACCATCAGGACAAAGTCTTAAACCAGGAGTCTACACTTATGTCGCTGGTAATGATATTCTACCATTAGTTATCACAGATATTGTGAAAAATATACTTTTGAAGGCTAGTGGTGTTATCGACACAGTCCTCAGCAGTTTTGGGGTTAATGTCTCAAAACTAATCAATAACATTTCACCAGGAACATCGAGTTCAAGCAATGCACTTGGATTCATGGTAAATACTGAACAAATCAGCATACTTGCCCAAACCTATATCGCACCTATTGGTATCATTGCTCCTGGTGGCTCTACATTGAGTCTCGAGTGTTCTTTTAAGTTTAGTGGCAACAAGTTCAGCTGCAAGTTACACCTTGGTACAGTGGACAAAATCTTCACAGGAGTTCTCGATGGCGCTGTGTGGGTTATCAAGGAAGCCAAAGAGTTCTTCGATGAAACAGGTCAAGCGATTGTTTTTGCAGCACTAGAATTCCAATCATTCACTAATAATGCGATCAAAGATACAGCAAACGCCATCAAAACCGGGTATTTGACTGTTGCTCACTTTGCCAATGATGCAGCAAAATGGGCAGAAAAAGCCATCTATCAATGCGGGGTGAAAACAGTCCAAGACGCTGTGCTTTGTGGTACAACATGGGTTACAGATGCTGCAAAATGTGGCACGCAAATGATCACAGACGGTGTCAAATGTGGCACAAGAATCGTGAGTGATGGTGTCCAATGTGGATGGAAATATGTGACTGATGGCATCACCTGTGGCTGGAACACAGTCACTGATGCAGTTCAATGTGGAACAAAAACTGTCACAGATGCGGCAGTCTGTGGATATGAGACGGTTAGAGACGGTATTATATGTGGGTGGGGCTGCTTTATAGACATTTTTGCAGGCGATTTTGAGTGCGAATGTCAGATTCCAGCATCTTGCCAGAAAATTAACACATGCCAAGTGCCTGCCACATGCCAAATGCCAGACTCTTGTCCAGTCCCACTCTCATGTCCAATTCCAGCTTCGTGCCAAATCACCAATACATGCCAAATCGCTGCTGATTGTTAACAATGTGAGGTGATATTTGATATCGTCATTTCAAGAAGGAGGGAGTGAGTATTTTCTTCGAACATCTCTTCAAAATCAAAACAAATAATCCTTATTGATATTAAGGTGAAATGAACATGTTAACATTTGTGTTGGACATTGTATTTTTTTTTATCTTTTATGTTTCATGATTCACCTTCATTTCATAATAGAAATTACTATGATGCATTATCAAAAATCTAAATCTGATTTCTTTCTAGATTTGCTTCCTCATATTGTCATTTGATTTCTAATGTGCCTGGAATATTGAAATTAAAACGCGTAACTTTATTCGTTGGGGCAATCTCTGACTTGTTAATATGAGAATTGCATTATTAATTTAATGACAAAGGTTCTCAGCTTTCCAAGTCGCTAAAAAGTGATTTAACTTTTAATTTTCTCATTCCGATAGATCATTGAAATTGGTAAGTCCTTATAATTTGTTTGATTTTTTCTTTGTTGTTGAGTCATCTCATGATAGTGAATTAGTGTAATTCGCATTTTTTGGAGGATTATCCGACTTCCATATTTGGACGAAAATAATTGTTGGGTTTCGCGCGAATTTTTGTCCAAATCGAGTGTCTTTCTTTGTTTCTTAAACTAAAAGTTATCCAGAGGAGAGAAACAACCAGGCAAAAGCGATCTTCTTTGGTGTGTTTTGAGGTTGCTTTGCCGAATAAGAAAAAGCCTTTTGGGTGTTTATAGAAACTCCGTTGAAATTGAGAAATGCTTCTGATCCAATATAGTTTCGAGTTCAAACTTTTTATTACGATCGGCAAATTAGTTGCTGAATTAGGTGGTTAATTAAGTTCATGCTCAGAAAGAGAATAAAGAATTAGCAAACTTTCCTAATAAATAGATAGATTCTCGTATTTAAGAGGAAATCCTTAGAATGCTTGAATAATGGCCAATTTAGAGAACATAGTGGACTTGCTCAAAACCAATGACATCATAGGCTTACTGTCTGAAAATCGCAAAAGTTTGGTTTCTAATATCATGATAACGGACGCAATTTGCAAATTTTTTTGTCTTTGTTGATTGTATTCTTCATCTGATTCTGACTCTATAGAATGCAGATGGAGCGCTTCAAGCTTGCTCTTACCAAAAAATTTAAAGGGAGATACTGGTATTCAGACGTTTATCTGGTATTGAAATGGAATTGAAATGAATGGAACTGCCAATGAAGCCGAAAAATGTGCCTGCCAGGAATCGTAGCCACAATCCAACCCTTCTGTCACCTTATCATTCCAGCACTGACGCTTGGAAGTGTTGTCAAGTGTTTAGCAGTAAAGATTTTAGTAGATTCAGGGTCAATGGCAAGATTTTAGATGAAACTTTTACACTCAAATCGCAAGGGGTTAAAGACGGAGATAGAATTAGTAGAATTAGCTCATTGGTTTGCTGGAATTACTTTACATAACATCTTACGTAATTTTGGATTCTTTTATCATATCTAATGAAATATATCAACAAATAATAATTGAATTAGGGTTTGTATATATTTCACAAAATTGATAATCGTAATCGTTAAACGAAAATCTCAAAAATAATGGTACAAGTGAAGAGAACAAGAAATACTCGTCCAATGATATTTTCGATACTTATCTTATCAAATAAGAAAGATTTTGTCGGTGTTTGCTTATTGGTCTTTTAAACTCACCTCAAAGTCGCAATTTGAATTAGTTTTCACTTATAAATGGAATTTACATACTGAGATCTCTAACTTCCTCAGATTTTGCCTGGGACAACCTAAAAGAATGACGTGCTATAGCAGCAGTAGCAGAAACTCGAAAATTTATTTATTCAAAGATAATAAAATTCAAATGAAAATTAATTTTGCAAGTGTTTGAAGGCTAGCCTGACAAAAAACTCAAGTCCAAGGATATTGCACTCTTTAGATATATACGGAATTTTAGCATGTATCCTAATTTGTGGCTTAATTCAGTTAATTCTCCAAAGTTATTCACTTGCCTTGACAAACCAGTTAAAAAAAAAAATAATACGAAGAATTATCCAATTTGTCTTGACTAAAGTCAGTAAAAAAAAAAATTAAAAGTAAATCCTCTGCCTGAAAAAGTAGTTATGACATAATGATGACACACTGCTATTTAATCGGAAGCCGGATATTTTGATAACAAAAAATAATCACAAAACAAAAAGAGTAAATAAAGTAAACAGCGAAAAATGGATTCCAAAATGATCATTTACTTCGGTGACGGTCTCACAGGTGAAATTGAGTTGGAAGTATCTCCTGATGATACATTGGCTGAGGTGAAGAAGAGGCTTATTGAAAAAGGAGCTGCCATAAACCAATCCCAGAAAATTATAGCACATGGACGAGTTCTCGCGGAAACCCGCTCACTCAGATCGCAAGGTCTTTCAGCTAAGTCTAAACTTCATCACGTTGGACATCGAGTTAACTAGAAATATTATCAACCATAAATCCACATAGCATTCATCTCAAATTAGAAGGGTTCTATGTGAGCTTTACAGTATTAATGAATAATTGCTTAGTTGTAATGAATATTACATTTGGCGCCTCTATATGCTTCGTACATGGTGAAAAGAGTAGTTATTCAAGAAGTCCTTTAATGAAACGCATAGATATAAATGAATAAATGACTTTTTTCGAGATTTCGATATGGAAATTTGAGAACTTTTCTCATTAAATAAATAATTCAATTCGCTTCCTAATAAGTCAAATTTAGTCATCACGCAAGAAATCTGCATATTTAATTTTACTATTCCTGAATCATTAGAAATCAGATTTCGATTTTTGATAACTCATTGTAGTAATTTCTATTCTGAAAATGAAGGTAAATCATGAAACATAAAAGATTTTAAAAAATGCCTAATAAATAATAATATGTTCATTTCACCTTAATATCAATAACGATTATTTGTTTTTATTTTGAAGAGATGCTTTTTCTAACATAACATCAGATTTTTAGCAATTAGCAGCGATTGTGCATGTGTTAGCGATATTACAGGTCCTGGCGATACTGCACGATTTTGGGATCTGACAAGTATTTGCTATATTGCAGCTGGCTTCCACTTGACATGTGTTGGCTATATTGCAAGATCTCGGCACCGAACATGAGCACGCAAAATTACCTGAAAAAATGCCTGTAAAGCAGTCCCACCCGCAGATAAAGCCATCCCTGATCGTATCCCAACCGCAAGTCGCCCCATCAGTGATATATCTTGTTCCACAGAGAACTGCATCGGTGACTGTGTTCCAGCCACACTTGACACCATCAGTCACATATGACCAGCCACACTTAGCGCCATCAGTCACAAAGTCTGCGCCACATTTAGCAGCGTCTGTGATATAGTCGGCGCCACATTTTGCAGCATCTGTAATGGCTGTTGTACCACAAAGCGCAGCGTCTTGGACTGTTTTCAAACCGCATTGGACGATGGCTTTTTCTGCCCATTTTGAGGCTTCATTGGCAAAGTTGGCAACAGTGTAATACCCGGTTTTTATTCCGTTCGCTGTTTCTTTGATAGCAGTATTAGTGAATGATTGGAGTTCTTTTGCTGCAAAAACAAACGCTTGACCTGTTTCATCGAAGAACTCTTCGGCTTCCTTGATAACCCACACGGCTCCGTCGAGAAGCCCTGTGAAGAATTTGGTCAGTGAGCCGAGATTTAACTTGCAGCTGAACTTGTTGCCATTATACTTGAAAGAGCATTCCACACTCATTGTCGAGCCACCAGGAGCAATGATATCAATCGGTGCGATAAAGGTTTGGACAAGTAAGCTGATTTGCTCGGTATTGATCATGAATCCAATTGCGTTGCTTGAACCCGATGATGTTGGTGTCATTTTACTGACTAGGCTTGTGACACTAATTCCGAAATCGCTGAGGATTGTGTCGAGAATACCACTAACCTTCGAAATAATATTTTTCATAATGTCTGTGATGATTAGTGGGAGAATATTATTGCCAGCGACATAAGTGTAGACGCCTGGTTTAAGAGTTTGCCCTGACGGTAGGGTAGAAGCAGATGTGGTTGCGTAGAGAGTTCCTAATCCCAAAGTATACGGTCCCAAATCAGGAAGCAATCCTAAAGTTTTGCCAGCAAGGGCTATCTTGAAATTGACATCGAGCGCGACAAGCATAGAGAGATCTCCAAACAAAGTGTTAGCAACATCTTTGACATTTGAAGCAGAGCCTAGTTTAGAAACCCAAGTCGCTGCGTTGTCCATGACTTTGATAACTCGAGTAGCGGAACCGCTTATTTTAAAGATGTCTGGAAGACCGTACTTTGTGGGATCAATTGAAAGACTGATATAATCATAATAATTGCCGCTAATTTGGACTTCTTCAATCTTTCCAGTATAAATTTTGGTTTTCTTCTCGAATGAAGAGGTGAGTGAGAGACCAAGACTTACAGTGTCGAGTCCAGCCTCGATAGCATTTGCAATAATATATCCCACTCCTGAGCCCGCAGCTGCTGACAAGCAGGAAAGAGCACCTGAATCTGCTTGAATGCTTACGGATGGGAGATTATTTGAGGATTTACCGATAGCAAGACAGAAAGCTGCCATGGTGACTCCTGGTTTAGCAGAACAGACTCCTCCAGGAACAGGGACGTTAAATGATATTACAGAGTATTCTGATGTCCCTGGCAAGAGCATTGCCGAACATTGATCAATTTCTTCGGTGATTTCTGAACCCAAGAAGTTTCCAAGGCACGCACCAGAGCCAGCAACGTCTCCAGTAATAGGGTTATTGAGCAATCCGTTGACAATCGTAGATACTGTGGTGTCAATAATAGTTTTTGTCTGTTCACTGGCACCTGCTGCCAAAGTGATTGCATTTGTCAATTGGGAAGCGATAGAGGGGAGACTGATACATCCCAAGTCCATTGCGCTTGGGAAGACGGCTGAGATGGCGGGACCTGTAGAGACAGCAGTGCTGCTGATAGTGGTACCGCTTGAGGTAACTGGATTGGATGAGACGGTCACTGAGAAATCGCAGATACCCCATGCTTCATTAGTGGAATCCTCACTAAGGTCAGAAGTAATGACGAAGGTCAAAGTGCTGGC